>Ga0075467_10001234_pt1 | contig 21156 bp, 13 predicted proteins | sample DEB08_DNA_9_FD_75067 | JGI IMG/M metagenome (GOLD analysis project Ga0075467, IMG submission 75067) | Aqueous microbial communities from the Delaware River and Bay under freshwater to marine salinity gradient to study organic matter... | ecosystem: Environmental > Aquatic > Marine > Coastal ... | reverse complement strand
GCAAAACCGTAGCCGCCATGGACGTCCTCTTTCCCTACATCGGTGAAGTGATCGGTGGCTCCCAGCGCGAAGAACGCCTCGACCTCCTCCGCGCGCGCATGGCCGCCATGGACATCCACGAAGCAGACCTCTCGTGGTACCTCGACCTGCGCCGCTTCGGGGTGCGCCCCACGCGGGCTTCGGCCTCGGCTTCGAACGCATCGTTCAGTTCATCACCGGTATTACCAATATTCGCGATGTGATTCCTTTCCCGCGGGCACCGCGTACGGCGGAGTTTTAGGGGGGTGGGGGTTGTTGTGTTTTGGTGGCGGGCTTTTTTTGCTGGGGCGGGCTTGCTATATAGCCGTTAAATCTCCTGATTTCGTAAAAGGAATTGAATGTGTATTTTTTATATGTTTTCAACAAAGCACTTGTGGGATTTGATGGATTCGGTTTATTATTATACAACAATAACTGACTGACGCCCTGGCTATCATCATTTTTTACTATTTTTAGCAGCTGATTATCTACTATACCACCGTTTATAATGCTGGCCATTTTCAGACTGCGCACGCACTAGGCATCGGGTGTTGCGTGGCTCGCTTAAGGGATGCTTTTTGTGAAAGTTTGTCATAAGGGGGGGGATTGGCAGATATGAATAGGTTGCACAGCATCGGAATAGGCGCCAACGCTCGACAGAAACGAAGAAAGACGAAAAGACATAAAATGAATTTAGATACACAAAGCTTACAACCCATCATCAATTTCATCTGGACAGTGGCAGATGATGTATTGATCAATAAATACCTTGAAAACCAGTATCAGGACGTGATACTGCCGATGACCGTTTTGAGAAGGTTGGACTTGGCTTTGGAGTCCACTAAAGATAAAGTGCTGAAAACGCACAACGATTTCAAGGATAAAATTGACAACCTTGCTGGCTTACTGACAAGCAAAGAACATGGTTCTGGATTGGCATTTTACAATACCTCTCCTTATACCATGAAGAAGTTGTTGGCTGACCCGAAAAATATTGACACCAACTTGCTGGACTATCTGAATGGCTTTTCTGAAAATGTGCAGGATATCATCAGCAAGTTCAAATTCAGAAACCAATTAGAAACCTTTGAAAGCACGGGTATCACGTTTTCATTGATAGAGAAGTTCTGTAACCCCAAAGTGGAGTTGAGCCCCGAGAAGATTTCGCCCATGGCCATGGGGTATATGTTTGAGGATTTAATCAGGCGATTCAACGAGAAAACCAATGCCGCAGCCGGGCGACACTTTACGCCAAGGGAGATTATTGAGTTGATGACGCATTTGGTGTACCTGCCCGTAAAGGACAAAATACAGCAGGGTACTTATTTGGTGTACGATCCTTGTGCGGGTTCGGGGGCGATGCTTACCCAGTCTAAAAAGTTTGCCACTGACCCCGATGGCGAAGTAAAATCTCAAGCTACTTTCCACCTGTACGGACAAGAGAACACCGGCGAAATGTATGCTGTTTGCAAATCGGATATGTTGCTGAAAGGAGAAGACCCCGACAAGATCAAGTTTGGTTCTACCTTGAGCGAATACGGTTTTGACCCTGACCTGAAATTCAACTTTATGCTCACCAACCCACCTTATGGCACCAGTTGGAAGCAAGACCAAGACAATTTGAATGTTGGTACGGCAAAGAAAATCTCCATAATAGATAAACGCTTTAACCTTCCCATCAAAAATTTCAAAGGGGAACTGGAAGAAACTTGCTTGACCTCACGAAGCAATGACGGACAGCTCATGTTTATGCTGCACATGCTTGCTAAAATGAAAGACCCCAAAGATGGCGGCAGCCGCATTGCTTCTGTACACAATGGTTCTGCCTTGTTTACGGGAGATGCAGGGAGCAGCGAAAGCGGCATTAGGCAGTATATTATTGAAAATGATATGCTGGAGTGTATTGTGCAGCTGCCGAACGATATGTTCTACAACACAGGCATAGCCACCTACGTGTGGTTTGTGACCAATACAAAGGCGGACTACAGAAAAGGGAAAGTGCAGCTGATCAATGCCTCTTCGGAAGCGTTTTACCAAAAGATGCGAAAGTCATTGGGTAGTAAGCGGAATCAATTGACTGCCAGTCATATTGAACAAATACAGGAGTTGTACTTTGCTTTTGAGGAAAGCGAATACTGCAAAATATTTGACAATGAAGATTTTGGGGTGTACCAAATCACAGTGCACCAACCTGAGAAAGACGAACAAGGGAAGATCATCAAAGACAGCAAAGGGAAACCAAAATCAGATAGCAGCCTGAAGGACACAGAAAATGTGCCAATGAAGGAAAGTATTGACTACTATTTTAAACGAGAAGTGCTACCCTTTGCGCCTGCTGCCTGGTACGACAAAACCAAAATGAAAGTAGGTTATGAAATTGCCTTCAATAAATATTTCTACCAGTACGAAAGCCTACGCTCTTTGCAGGATATAGCTGCCGATATTTTGGCCTTGGAAAACGAAACCGATGGTTTACTCAAAGAAATTATCGCCTAATGGAGCAGCTGAAGAAATACCCCAAATACAAAAATAGTGGCATCGCTTGGCTGGGTGAGATTCCTGAGCATTGGGAGGTGAGGAGATTGAAGTATATGGCATACTGCTTTCCTAGTAATGTAGATAAACATACCCGAGAAGGAGAGGAAAAAGTAATGCTATGCAATTATACAGATGTATATAAAAATGATTTCATTACTGAAAATATGAAGTTTATGGTGTCTTCGGCCACCCAACAACAAATTGAAAAATTCAGACTTAGAGAAGACGATTTACTCATAACAAAAGACTCGGAAACGTCGGATGATATTGCGGTTCCTGCTTATGTCACAAAGGACTTTGAAAATGTCATTTGTGGGTATCATTTATCAATAATCCGTTCATATATAGACGTTTCAGGTAAATATCTATTCAGACTATTTCAACACAAAAAATTTAACAGTCAGTTTGAAATATGTGCGAATGGTGTTACCCGAGTTGGATTAGGAGTTTATGATTTAAATAATGCTTTTGCTACTTATCCCCCCTTATCCGAACAAACCAAAATAGCCGCCTTCCTCGATTACAAACTAGCCAAAATCGACCGCTTTATCCGCAAGAAAAAGCAATTGATCAAGCTACTCAACGAGCAAAAAGCAGCCATCATCAACCAGGCCGTTACTAAAGGCTTAGACCCCAATGCCAACATGAAACCTTCGGGTGTTGAATGGTTGGGGGATATTCCGGAGCATTGGGAATTATGGAAAATGAGTAGGGCTTATAAAGTCTTTAGTAGTGGGACAACTCCTGAATCAGGAAATGCGTCATATTATGAAAACGGAACTATACCTTGGGTAAATACCGCGGATTTAAACGATGACATTCTATACGAAAGTAGAAAGTTTGTAACAGAAAAAGCTCTGGACAAATATAGTGTTCTAAAAATCAATCCTAAAGGGACATTGTCCGTTGCTATGTATGGGGCAACCATTGGGAAAATTAGCATACTGGATTTTGAAGCAACAACCAATCAAGCTTGTTGTAATTTTAGCCAAAGCAACATTTTAGTAGACGAATACACATTTTTTTGGTTCATTGCTAATAGGCCTGAGATTATTTCTTTAGGTTATGGAGGTGGTCAACCTAATATAAGCCAATCACTAGTTAAGACACTAAAAATCACTACCCCTCCTATCAATGAGCAAAATGAAATTATTGATTTTATTAAACAACAAAAAAATCAAACTAACTCAATTATTGTGAAAATCGAAAAAGAAATCACGCTCACCCAAGAATACAAAACCGCTTTGATAGCCGAAGCAGTAACGGGTAAAATTGATGTGCGGGATTTTGTGATACCGGAAGTAATAGCGGAAGAAGAAGGCTACGAAGATTTGGAGGAGGAACTGAGCATGTCTGCTGAGGGTGAAGTGGCATACGAAAACGAAGACATGGAATAATGAAAGATCAAGCCGAAATACAAGCCATTTTAAATCAGCTTCGCTTTCAAGGTATAGAGAACGAGGTGGTAGAGTTTAAAGAAGCCAAAAACGGATACGACTTTACTAAAATTGGCAAGTACTTCTCTGCCTTGTGCAATGAAGCCAATCTAAAAAGAAAACGTTCTGCTTGGTTTATATTTGGTATAAAAGATAAAGACAAAAGTATAGTAGGTTCCAAGTTTCGAATCAAACGTACAGATTTGGATAGCCTCAAAGCCGAAGTAGCCAACCATACTACTGGCAGGCTCACTTTCATGGAAATCTACGAAGTAGTCACTCCCGACGGAAGAGTAGTATTATTTGAAATTCCTGCTGCACCTAAAGGCATTCCGATTTCATGGCAAGGTCATTATTATGGCAGAGATGGTGAAGAACTCAACGCCTTGAACCTGGAAGAAGTAGAACGCATTCGAGAGCAAGCACGTGGTGAAGATTGGAGTGCTGGCATTATAGAAGAAGCCTCTATTCAAGACTTATCACCCAAAGCAATTCTTAAAGCACGAGAATCATTCAAAAGGAAAAATGCGCATTTGGTTGAAGAAATAGACCATTGGGACGATGGTACATTTTTGAATAAAGCTAAAATTTGTATCAAAGGTAAAATCACCCGAACTGCCATTTTACTTTTAGGAAAGTCTGAGTCCGAACATTTTATTAACCCATCCACAGCTAAAATATCGTGGATACTGAGAGACAAAGACAATATAGAGAAGGACTACCAGCACTTTACCTGTCCGCTACTATTAAATACCGAAGAAGTATATAAAAAAATAAGGAATCTGAAATACCGCTATATCTCAGACGGCACTTTATTTCCCGAAGAAGTAGATCAATATGATGCCTATATCGTAAGAGAGGCTTTGAATAACTGCATCGCTCACCAAGACTACACACTAAGCGGTAAAATAAATGTGGTTGAACATGAAGATGGCAAGTTAGTATTTCTCAATTCGGGTTCGTTTATCCCTTCAAGCATTGAAGAAGTGTTGATTTCGGACGCTCCAGAGCCTACCTATCGAAACCCATTTCTGGTAGAAGCTATGATCAACCTCAATATGATTGATGCAATAGGAAGTGGTATTAAGCGAATGTTTAACATTCAGCGGAAGAAATACTTCCCGATGCCGGATTATGAATTTGTGAACAACAGCGTAAAATTGACTGTTACCGGTAAGGTAATGGACATTAATTACGCCAGAAAGATCGCCTCCATGCCAGATTTGTCATTGATCGATATTATAGCATTGGACAAAGTTGCAAAGTCTAAAATATTGGACGAATCTGAAATTAAGCACCTAAAAAGCAAGGGCTTGATAGAGGGGCGTAAACCTAACTTTCATATATCGTCTACAGTAGCTAATATTACTGGTGAAAAAGCAGATTATATAAAGCAGAGGGGGATAGATGATGGTTACTGTCAAAAAATCATTTTAGATTATTTGAAGAAGTTTGGAGAGGGCAAAAAAAATGATTTTGAAGCTATCCTTTTGGAGAAACTACCCGATGTGCTAGATCAAAATCAAAAGCAGAATAAAATAAAGAACAACCTACAGGTTTTGCGAAAACAAGGGAAAATAGAGCCTCATGGTAAGATTTGGAAAATGTCTAAACCAGATACCTAGTCATATTTTAGACATTTTTTAGACATAGTCTAGATGAAAATGAACATTAAAGCCTTGATTTACAAATAGATATGTAGTTTTTATTTAGACGAACTTAGACATTTTGAAATAACAACATGAGCACAGACACCACTGAAAAAGGCCTAGAAAACCACATCACCAATTATTTGGTAGATGAGAATCACTTTGTCCAAAGGGAAAGTAAAGCCTACAACAATGTCAGCTGTTTGGACGAGGAAATGCTATTCCAGTTTTTAGAAGCCAGCCAGCCCAAAGCATTGGAAAAACTCAAGCGGTATCATAAAGAGTTGTATCAACAGAAAATTATTAAACGCATCAATGACCAAATCCAGGCAAAAGGAGTCATTGAAGTGTTGCGTAAAGGAATCGTAGATGGCTTTACGGATACCAAGCTTCGCTTGTTGTACGACAAACCTGTTTCGGGCTACAATGTCAGTGCCAATACCTTGTATGGAGCCAATGTGTTTTCGGTCATTCGTCAGGTGTACTATTCTACCAAGAATAAGAATTCGTTGGACATGGTGGTTTTCATCAACGGCATGCCGGTTATTACATTTGAGCTGAAGAACGAGCTCACCAAGCAAAATGTAAAATATGCTATTCAGCAATACAAAAAGGATAGAGACCCCAACGAAGAGCTGTTTCGCTTAGGCAGGTTGGTGGTCAACTTTGCCGTGGACACCGAAGAAGTGTGGATGTGTACCCAGTTAAAAGGTGATAACTCGTACTTCTTACCTTTCAACAAGGGAAACAACAACGGAGCGGGAAATCCACCCAACGGAGGCATCAAAACCGATTACCTCTGGAAGGAGATTTTAACCAAGCCAAGCCTAACGGATATTATTCAAAATCTCTCGCAGCTTATCACAGAAGAAAAAGAATACATAGATCCCCCTACAAAAGCGGGACAAGCCGGCAAAAAGCGTACGAAGAAGGAGAAGAAACTCATCTTTCCACGCTACCATCAATTATCAGCGGTCAGAGAAATGCTGGATGATGCCCAGCGAAAAGGTTCAGGTCAGAAGTATTTGATTCAGCATTCGGCAGGTTCGGGCAAGTCGAATTCTATTGCTTGGTTGGCGCACCAATTAATTGGCTTGCATGATAAAACAGGCACCAACAACATATTTGATACGGCCCTCGTAGTTACCGACCGTAGGGTATTGGATGCACAAATCCGAGAAAATGTCAAACAATTTCAGCAAGTTGGCGGTGTCGTTAAAGCAATTACAGAAGACAGCAAGCAGCTCAAAACGGCGCTAGAAGAGGGCAAAAAAATCATCATTACTACCATTAATAAGTTTCCGCACATTGTAGAAGAAATTGGGGAATTGCCAGGAAACAATTTTGCGATTATCATTGATGAAGCCCACAGCAGTTTGAGCGGTCAAATGGCAAGAATGCTCAATGAATCATTATCCAAGCTAAATCTTGACCAACAAAGTCAATTGGAACTTGAAGAAGATTTAGAAGATGTGGTCAGCATGATTGATGTTGAAGATTCTGAAGAGACCGCTACAGGTGAAGATTTAATACGGTTAATGGTAAAATCTAGAAAGATGTTGCCAAATGCCAGCTATTTTGCTTTCACGGCAACGCCAAAAAACAAAACTTTGGAACTCTTTGGTGTTCCGTACCAAGAAGGCGACAAAACGAAGTTTAAAGCCTTTCACCTGTACTCGATGAAACAAGCCATTGAAGAGGGATTTATCAAAGACGTACTACAAAATTATACGACCTACCAAAGCTTTTACGCTTTGCTCAAAAAGATAGAAGACGACCCCGAATACGATAAGAAAAAGGCGCAGAAGAAACTCAAAGCTTATGTAGAAAGCCATGAACACGCCATCAAGAAAAAGTCAAAACTGATGGTTGACCATTTTATGGAAAACGTGATTCAGAAAAAGCGCATGGGTGGTCAGGCCAAAGCCATGATGGTGACCAGTAGCCGGAAAAATGCGGTGCAGTACAAAAAGGCTTTTGATGCTTACTTGAAAGCGATCAACAGTCCTTACAAAGCGGTGGTAGCATTTTCTGGCGAAATAGATGGAGAAACGGAAGCCAGTTTGAATGGTTTTTCCAGTAGCTCCATTCCCACAGAATTTGAAAAAAACGAATACCGATTCCTGTTGGTGGCCAATAAATATCAAACAGGCTTTGACCAACCGCTTTTGCATACCATGTATGTAGATAAAAAGTTGGGTGGCGTGAATGCGGTGCAAACACTTTCAAGACTGAATAGGAGTCATCCGTTAAAGAAAGACACCTTTGTGCTGGACTTTGCCAACACCGCCGAAGACATAGAAAATGCTTTCAAGCCTTATTTTGAAAGTACCATTTTAGGCGAAGCAACCGACCCCAATAAACTGTTTGACTTGCAGGATGCTTTGGACAATTATCAGGTGTACTCGCGTGAGCAAGTGGCTGAATTTTCGAATAAGATTTTGGCCAATGTGCCCGTTGACCAATTGCACGCTTCTTTAGATGAATCGACGGCGATTTTTAGGGATAATTTAGCAGAAGAACAGCAAGCCGATTTCAGGGCAAAGGTTAAGACTTATGTTCGCCTGTATATTTTTCTTTCCCAAATTGTACCATTTGAAAACCCCTATTTAGAAAGGCTTTACATTTTCCTGAATCACCTGCAAAACAAGCTCGGTGGAGATACATCAGTGGATTTAGCCAAAGGTGTTTTGGATAACATAGATATGGATAGTTACCGGCTTCAATTGGAATCGACAACCAATGTGTTTTTAGAACAAGGAGAAGATTTGAAACCCATTCCAACGGAAATGAGGGGCGGGGCAAATGACCCTGAAATTGATAGGCTATCCAACATCCTCCAAACATTCAATGATCGTTACGGAACTGAGTTTTAAGATGCGGATAAAGTGCGACGAATGGCTGAAAACATTGCCGCAGATGTCGCCAAGAACAATGAACTAATCAGTTCAATCCAGCATTCGGACGAACAGAACGCAAGAATCACCAGTGATAAAATTGTTGGAGAAGAACTGCTCAAGCACATCACCACCAACTTTGATTTGTACAAGTTGTATTCGGACAATAAAGAGTTCAAAGAAGATTTCTCTGCCATGATGTTTGGTGTGGTGAAAGAGTTGATTAATAGTGGGCTCAATGCTCAGAAGTAATAGTTGTTAGCGTGGATGGAATACATGAAAAATTTAGTACGCTTTAGAAAAGACAAAATAGTGAGGCAAATTGAAAATTTTATATCAAGACTTTCGCTTGTTCTAAAAACAAACGGAACGACCAATCTCTATTTTGGTGACACTGTTGAGAGTCAAATAAGAAGGCATAATTTAAAAGTTTACTTAACCAAAATGAAAAGGATAAATCCGCGCTTTTTGATTTTAGGTGAAGCACCAGGTTATAAAGGTTGTCGGCTATCGGGAATTCCATTTACAAGCGAGAAGGTATTGTCTGAAAATCCATTTTTTGAAACCGAACAAATGCAATTTATTAATGAACCTGAAAAGCTAGAAAATGAAATGTCTGCTACTATCGTATGGTCTGAAATTTCCAAACTTGCTGTAAAGCCCTTGATTTGGAATATTTTCCCCTTTCACCCACATTCTATTGACGACATAAAAACAAACCGAACTCCTACAAATAAAGAATTGGCAGAAGGGAAAGTTTTTTTAGAAGAACTGTTGCAAATATTTGATATTCATAAAATTATAGCATTGGGAAGAAAACCAGAATCACAACTCTCGGAAATTGGCATACCTAATTCGTACGTACGACACCCTGCAAATGGTGGAAAAAATCAGTTTGTAGTAGGACTTAATACTGAGATTAATTTTTAAAGTGCGTATTCCGATCCATCCGCCCCCCCCCCACATTCCGATCGTCTGACCCCCATCCCCCCCAAACCCTCCTCAACAGCCCACACCCAGTTCTCAGGCACATCTTGCCCAATCCCATCCAACCTAGCCCAATTTACTTTATCTTTGAGTAAATTATGTCAAACAAATACATCAGCCAGCGAGCGATGGTTTTAGCAGCGTGAGCGCCATGCAGGAGCAGCAAAAAATATCCATCCGTTTTTTTAACGACCGCGAAGTTCGGGCCCTATGGGACGATCAGAACGCCAAGTGGTGGTTTTCGGTCTTGGATATTGTAGCTGTCCTTACCGACCAGGATGACTATGCCAAAACCCGCAACTACTGGAAATACCTGAAAGCCAAGCTCAAGAAAGAAAATAGCCAGTTGGTTAGTGCCACTACCCAACTGAAATTAACTGCGGCAGACGGCAAAAAATACAAAACAGATCTGCTCGATTACGAAGGCATCATTGCCTTGGGCAAAACTTTTCCCGGCACAAAAGCCAACCGCTTTATCGAATGGTTTACCTACAGCGATGAAACGATTGATGGAAAGAGCAAGACCAAAGCGTATGCCCTGTTTGATGGCCCATTTATCCAAAGCATTGAAGTAGGTACCACCAAGGGTTTGCAACAAATTCACGCCTATTTGTTTGGAGGCTTGTATGATTTTGCCGGGCAAATCAGGCAAAAAAATATTTCGAAGGGAGGTTTTCAATTTGCCATGGCTCGCTTTCTGGATACGACTTTAAAGCAGATAGATGCAATGCCCGAAAATACATTGGACGCCATCGTTGAAAAATATGTGGAAATGAACATAGCCCATCCATTCCTGGAAGGTAATGGCAGAACCACCCGAATATGGCTGGATTTGATATTGAAAAAACGCCTAAAGACATGCGTGGATTGGAGTAAAATCGGTAAGACCGAATACATGGATGCCATGGTAAAAAGTACGACTAGCAGTAGCGCACTGAAAGCTTTGTTAAGCAATGCCCTTACCGACCAAATTGATAGCCGAGAAATGTTTATGAAAGGAATTGACTACTCCTACTATTATGAAGAAATTGAATAGACGGCTATGAATGCCTGTATTTTTTAACACGGAAAACACCAAATCCCACAAAACTTGGTTTGGTGAAATTTTTGTGCCTTTTGTGCTTTTGTGGCAAAAAAACCTCCGTGCCCTCCTCTGTGCCCTTTGTCCCCTCCATGCCCTTTGTGGTCAAAAAAAACCGTGGCAAAAAAACCTTAGTGTCCCTGGAGCCTTGGTGGCAAAAAACCTCTGTGCCCTTTGTCCCCTCCATGCCCTTTGTGGTCAAAAAAAACCGTAGCAAAAAAACCTTAGTGTCCTTGGAGCCTTGGAGGCAAAAAACCTTCTGTACCCTTTGTCCCTTCCATGCCCTTTGTCCCCTCCATGCCCTTTGTGGTAAAAAAGCCTTGGTGTCCTTGGAGCCTTGGTGGCAAAAAACCTCCATGCCCTCCGTGGTAAAAAAAAACCTCCGTGGTAAAAAACCGATGTCACCCCTTCTTCAACAGCCCCAGCACCTGTTCCCGTTCTTCCGGCGCGTTCACATTCGTCAAAATTGCCGGATCGGTAGGGGTGACCAGCTGGATAGCGGAATTGATCAGCACCTTGCGGGGGCAACTGTAGCCCTGCGCCAGAAATTGCAGCAGCACCGGATACGCCCGCGGTTCCCAGATGGTGACCAGGGGGTCGGGCCAGCCGGTGGCGGGGTTGTGGAAGGCCGTTGCCAGCCGGGAGGGGTTGCGTTGTTGGATGAGTGCTTGCAAGGCGGCGCCGTCGAGCAGCGGCAGGTCGCAGGCCACCACCAGCCAGGCCGCCGTAGGGTGCTCCCGAAAGGCCGATAAGATGGCCCCGAAGGGCCCCAGGTCCGTAAAGGTGTCGGGAATAACGGGGGCGGTTCCGGCCAGTTCCTGCCCGGCCCGCACCGAATGAAACACTTGCTGGCACAGCCCACTCAGCTGCTGGGCCACGTATTCGTGTTGCGGCATTCCGTGGTAATCCAACAGGCTCTTGTCGGCGCCCATGCGCTGGCTTTTGCCACCGGCCAGCACCAGGCCGTACAGCGGCGCCCGGGCCGCGGTGAGTTGGGCCCGCAACCACTGAATGATCCCATTGATATCGCCCAGGGGCATGAGCACGGGGCGGCGGTCGCCCAGGTGTGCCAGCAGAAAATTGTAGGGTTTCGGTTGAGCTTCGGTGGTCAGGAGGAGGGCCACGTCCGTCAGCCGGTCCAGCTTGCGGCGCAGGCTGTCGGCCTTGCGCGGATCCAAAATGACGATTTGGCGCTTACCGCTAAAATGATTGCCGTTCACCAGCACGCCATCCACGTCCTGAAACAGGGGGCGGCGCTGGAAGGGGTTTTGCGCTTCGGCAAAATCGTAGCGGTGGTAGTTGATTTGGTCTGTGTACACCAGGGCGCTGCCGGGCACGGCCAGCTGACTGGCCTCGTCGCCAGCGGCGTGGTCGGCATCGGCGTAAGCCAGGCGGTAGTGTTCGGCCGTGGCTTTGGTCAGTTTCGCCGCCAGCTCCTGGATGACCCCACAGGGCGCGCCAATGAAGGCCCATTCCTGCAGGTGGAATTCGCCGTAGGCGGGGCGGTTGAGGGCGGTATGTTTTTGGTGAGCTTTGGCCATGGTTTAGCTTGTTTTATAATCCGACTTCCCCCCCGTCTTTTCCAGCAAACGGACCTCCCTGATCACAATATCGTGGCTGAACGCCTTGCACATGTCGTAGATGGTGAGGGCGGCCACGCTGGCGCCGGTGAGGGCTTCCATCTCTACGCCCGTTTTGCCGGTCAGGCGGGCGGTGCAGGTGATGACCACCTCGCGGGCGGCGTTGACGGTGATGGCTACGCCCACTTTTTCCAGGGCCAGCGGGTGGCAGAGCGGGATCAGGTCGCTGGTCTTTTTGGCGGCCATGATGCCCGCCAGGATCGCCGTCTGAAATACGGGGCCTTTCTTGGTTTGAATGTCGTTGTGTTCCAGTTTATCCATAATGGCATCCCCGAGCACCACGATGGCCTGGGCCCGGGCCGTCCGGCGGGTAGTGGCCTTGTCGCCCACATCTACCATGCTGGGGTTATTGGATTCGTCGAGGTGGGTAAAAGAAGACATGGTCTTTTGGAATTGATGATGGTTAATCGCCCCCTTTTCCCGTTATCCGCCAATGGTCGCCATGCTCTCGCGTCCGGTGGGGTCTTTGGTTTGGCGGCCTTCGGCTTCCCAGCCGTCTACGGCGCGGTGCTGGAGGGCGGTGGTGAAGGCGTCTTGCAGTTGGGCATCGGTGGCGCCAGCCCGCACCAGGTCGCGGATGTTGAATACGCCCTGGTCGTAGAGGCAGGTCTTCAGCAGGCCCTGGGGGGTGATGCGGATGCGGTTGCAGGTGCCACAAAAGGTGCGCGAGTAGGCCGCAATGACCCCCACGCTACCCTGGTGACCCGGAATCTGGTAATTGTAGGAGGTACTGCTCGGCGGATCGGGCAGTTTTTCCAACCCTGGGTAAGCCGCCCGAATGTGTGCGATGATGCGGTGGTGGTCCCAGGGCAGTTTCGTGTAGTGGGCGTCGCCGCCGTTGAAGGGCATCTCCTCGATAAAGCGCACGCTCACCGGGTAGTCGTGGGTCATGGCTACCATGGGCAGGATGTCCTCGATGTTGCGGCCATCCATCACCACGGCATTGATCTTGGTGGTGATGCCGTGGGCGATCAGGGCATCCAGGGTAGCCAGCACCTGGGGCAGGCTGTCGCGCCGCGTGATCTCGTGGAAGCGTTGCCGGTCCAGGGTATCGATGCTGAGATTGACCGAACGGACCCCCAGGGCTTTCAACTCGGGCACGTGTGGCTCGGTGAGGGTCCCGTTGGTGGTCAGGTGAATCTGTTCCAGCCCGGGAATGCGGCTGATGGCCCGCAGGAAATCCATAAAATCACGCCGCAGGAAGGGTTCGCCCCCCGTCAGTCGGATTTTATGGATACCCAGCGGCACCAGCGTACGCACCATGCGGAGCATCTCTTCGTAGCTGAGCAGTTCTTCGCGGGCCACGTAGTCGATCCCTTCCTCCGGCATGCAATAGAAGCACCGCAGGTTACACCGGTCGGTAACTGCCAGGCGCAGGTAATTGATGGGCCGGCCGTGATTGTCAAAAAGTTGCCCGGACATGGCTGTTGTCTTTTAAAACGGCAGATCGTCATCGGCAGCTGCGCTACCCGGTTCGTCATCGGCCGTAGGAAAGAAATTGCCTTCTGTGGAAGCAGGTGCGGCGGCCGAAGGTTGTCCACCGGCTTCAATACGCCAGGCATTGAGGTTGGTGAAGTACTTGTCGTTCCATTCCCGTCCGCGCAGGTCAAAATGTACTTTGACTTCCTGGCCTTCTTCGAAAGGATCAATGATCGCACAACGGTCTTGGGTCATTTGAAACTTAACGTATTGTGGATAATTGCCACTTTCTACTACGATGACAAATTCGCGGGTCTGAAAACTGTCTGTTTTGTTTTCGGTGGGATACTTTTTGTGGAGTTTACCCGTAACATCAAAAGACATATCTGATTATTTTGTTGAGTGTAAGGTCTTGTTATAGCTGTAGCCTTCAAAGGTAAAAAAAAGCGGCCGAAATGCTACTGCTTTCCGGCCGCTGATTCCGCGAGGAGCGGGTAATATTTTTTTGGGGCACGAACTGCCCGTCGGCAGAGGCAATGATTCCCTTACCGAATCAAGAGCACTTCGCCCTGCTGGCGCACCTCAAGGGTCTGCCCGCAGACGTTGGCGGTAGCTTCCAGGAACCATACATAAACCCCCGCAGGCGCCAGACGGCCGCGGCCCGTGCCCAGCCACTGGTCGTCCCAGGATTGGGCCACAAAAACCTGCTCTCCCCAACGGTTGTACACCTTGAAGGTAAGCTTTTCGATTTGTGCGTCGAGGTTGGGGTAAATCTGAAACGCGTCGTTGGCGCCGTCGTTATTCGGCGAGAAGGCGTTGGGTACGTAAACCAGCTGGTCGCTATCGGCCGTTATTGCGGGCGTAACCGCTAGGGATACCCCTACGCTTTCGCAGCCGTTCGACACCTGCAACTGGAGGGTGCCCGGTGCCGTTACTTCCCGGTCGAGGGTGGTCACGCCGTCACTCCAAAGGAATTGCAGCTGGCCATCGTCGCCGCTCAGGATCTCGGGTTGGAGCTGCACCATATTGCTTTCGCAGGGCAGTAGGGCATCGGCCGCTTTGACCACCAGGGCCGGCAGCGCGTCTACGAAGAAATTTTCCGTGTACCGGCAACCCGTCGCATCTTCGATCAATAGGTCGTAACTGCCCGGTGCTAGTCCTGTAAAACTGGGTGCTGCCTGCAACGCCCCCCCGTCCAGGGCAAATAAGAAGGGTTGCGTACCGGCAGTAGGCGTTGCGGTGAGCAGGCCCGTACCCGTGCCCGCCGGGCAGCTGTCTTCGGTAGCCAGGGCCACCACTGCGGCCGGGGGCTCGGTCACCTGCAATTGGATCAGCGAATCACAGCCCACGCTGTTGGTCAGGGTGATGGTCAGGTTGGTGCCCGCCGGATAGGTTTGCCCCTGGTAGGCGTAGCTTTCGCCCGGGCACACCTGCACGGCCAGCACTTCCGTACTGGTGGGGGAAGCCGACACCTGCAGCTGAACCAGCGAATCGCAGCCCGTGCCGCCACTCAGCGTCAGGGTCACATCGGTACCGATGGGGTAATTTTGCCCCTGGTAAGCATAACTTTCACCGGGACACACCGCTACCGCCAGTACGGTGGTGCTGGTCGCCAGGGCCGACACCTGCAATTGGATCAGCGAATCGCAACCCACACTGTTGGTCAGGGCGATGGTCAGGTTGGTTCCGACGGGGTAGGCCTGCCCCCCGTAGGTGTAGCTTTCGCCGGGGCACACTTGCACGGCCAGCACTTCCGAACTCGTCGGCAAAGCGGCTACCGTGAAAGTGAAGGTGGTATCGCAGCCCAGCACCGGGGTCAGCTGCACCGTATTGGTGGTCCCAATGGCGTAGGGTTGTCCGTTGAAGACAAAATCTTCACCCGCACACACACTGGCCACGAAGGTCGTATCGAAGCTGCAATCCGGCACCAGCAACCAGGACAATACAACCTCCTGGGCACAGCCCACGAAGGTGGTATCTACCGATTGTATCAGTGGCCGCCAACCCGCCGGTACGCTCAGCGTATCGATGCTGACGGTGTAGTTGTCTTCGGGTACGCCCACAAAACCGTAGTTGCCCAACGTATCGGTGGTGATGGTAGCCAGGGGGCCACCGCTGTTAGCCAGCACCACGTTGATGCTGCCCGCCAGGCTGTCGGCGGCATCAATGAGGGCATTGTCGTTCCGGTCGTAAAACACCTGCCCCTGGATCGTGCCGAAGCCCGACAACAGCTCTATGGTGAGCGGATTGCTCGTTTGCACACAGCCGCTGGCATCCTGCATTTCCAGGGTGTACACCCCGCTTTGGCTGATGACCAGGTTGGGTACCGAGCCCGCTGGCGCGGGAATCAACGTGCCGTCCTGGTACCACTGGTAGCTGACAACGTTGGGAATGGTGGGCAAACACAGGGTGTCGGGCGCACAGCGGGTGTGGCAGCCGCTGGGTACCAGGCTGATGTCGGGACCGGCCAAAATTTCGGTCACCTCACTGTCGCTGCGGCAGCCGAAGGCATTGATGGCGGTGACCAGGTAGGCTCCGGCTTCGTCGGTCACCACGGACGTGCCGCTGTCCCCGTTGCTCCAAAAGTAGACGACGTCACCGGCCGGATTACCCACCGTCAGGGTGGCATTCGTGCCGGCACACAGCGTACCGGGCCCGCTGTTGATCAGCGGAATGGCGGGCGTCGGGTGCACAATGACCAGGAAGCCTTCCACGGCGCTACAGCCCGAAGTGGTATTGGTCACCGTCATCGTGATCAGGTATTCACCTGCCGTAAGCAGGTTGCCGCGGTTTTCCGAAAACTCGGTATTGTTGTCGGTATCGCCACTCGACCACACGTAGGTGTAACCCGCCTGCTGCTCGGTTTCCAGGAAAACAGGTTCGCCGTAGCACACCATCAGGGTGTCGTAGGTATAGGTGGTCGGTTGGTTGAAGTCGTTGTAAGTGACCGCCCGGATGGGGCTTTGCGGCGCAGGGATCACGTCCACGATGGCTGCCGCGGGGGTATAGGTACAACCTTCGGCACTGGTGAGGGTCACGGTGTAGGCCTCGGCGGTAGCGACCGCAATACTGGGGGTCAGCTCGCCGTTCGACCAGGCCCAGGCCGTTGCTCCTCCTGCGGGCGCCGTCAGGGTGAGGGTGTCGCCTTCGCAAAGGTTACTCAGCCCGGCGGGGTCAATTTCACCCGCGAGGCCATTGGGGGTGATGCTCACGGCGCGACTGAAGTTGTTGACACAGCCGTACACGCTGGTTGCTTCCAGGTTCACGGTATAACTACCGGATGCCCCAAAGCTGTGGTAGCTGTTGAACAAGGTAGAGGTATTGGCCGCGCCGGAAGCGGGTTCCCCAAAATTCCAGCTTACGTCGGCTACCGTCGCTTCCACGTCGGCTACGAAGGCCAGGGCGGTGGCGGCGCAAGTCACGTCGGGTTCGGCGAAGGTGGTGGCTGGCAAGGGGTAAATGCTGACGGTTTGGGTGGTGGTAGCCTGGCAGCCGGCGGCCGTGGTAATGGTCAGGGTCACGTTGTAGTCGCCGCCACCCGAGAAGATGTGGGTGGGATCTTTAGCCGTAGCCGTGTTGTTGGCCCCGCTGGCCGGGTCGCCAAAATCCCAGCTCCAGGCCACGATGCTGGTGAGGCTCAGGTAGGTGGTCAGGTCGTAAAACTGTACCGGAGCGCCGGGGCACACGCCGTCGTAGTCGAAGTTGGCAACTGCCAGAATGGTTTCCGGGGTAATCTGTCGGCAGAGCACCTGCCCCCCCATGCCGTCGTCGTAGGCGGCCACCATGCGTACCCGGAAAAAGCCCGGTCGGGAAAAGACGTGGCTGGCGTTGGCGCCGGTGGCGAAGTTGTTGCTGCCGCTCCCTGGGTCGTCAAAACTCCAGGTGATGCTGCCGGGGATGCTGCCCGTGGCTACGGCGGTAAACGACCGGTCGTAGCATAAGCCATTGTCCGTGGTGGTGAAGTTGTGGCCGGGATTGTTGCAACCCGCGCCGCCGCCGGTACCCCCAATATCGCCACAATTTTCGGCCACGTTGATGACATTGGAGGTGAAGCTACAGCCGTTTTCGTCCACAATACCTACCTGGTAATTGCCGTAGGCTTCGGCCAGGTAGTTGGCTCCCGTAGCACCGGCAATGGGGGTGCCGTTTTGCAGCCACTGGTAGGCATACCCATCGGCCGTATTCACGGCGTAGAGGTTAGACGAAGGGGACACATTGCAAAAGAGGGTAAAATCGGGCGTACTGATGCTGATATCCGAAGCCGGATATTCGTAGATGTTGAAGGTTGTTCGGCCCAGACAGCCCAGGGCGTCGGTTACTTCCAGTCGGTAGTAGCCGCCACCCAGGTCGGTGGTGGGGCTGGTGGCCAGCACATTACCCTCGGCGTCTTGCCAGGAATAGGTTGCGTAACCCGCGCTGGTGCTCACCGTGGCGGTGGTGCCCGGGCACAAGGCTGCCGGGTGGTTGACCAAGGGCTGGGGTGGCGCGTTGACCGTCACGTTGAAGGTTTCCTGCTGGCCGCAAATATCGAGCACCACCGTGGCTGCGCCGGCGCTGTGCCACAGCACGTCGATGGTGCCGGCGGTAGGGTCACCGGTAATGGTACCGGCGGTGGCGGGCACAATGGACCAACGGTAGAACACGTCGCCCGTTTGGTCGCTGGTATAGGTTGCCAATTGGTCCAAACAGACCTGGTTGTCCCCGCTAAGGGTAAACCCACTCACGGGGCTGATGGCCAGGTTGGTTGCCGCCGAAGCGCAGAACAGGGGTGGGCTCAGCCGCGTCACGCTCAGCGCATAAGGGCCACTGGCCGCCCAGACCACGGCAATGGAGGTGCCTTCGCGGACAGTGGTACTGCCCCCGTTGGTGACCGACCAACGGTAGCGCTGGCCCACCAGCGGGCTGGGCACGCGGTAGGTGTAGGCAATACCTGGGCAAATGGCACTTTGCCCTACGATATTGGCCACCGCTGCGGGCAGGGCGAGGACCTTGACGGGAAACTCCGCCCCTGGGGTGCAGTAATCAAGTGGGTTCTGGGGCACGGCTACCACGGTGTAATCGCCGGGGCCAAAAGTCCAGTTGATGGGAAAGGTCGTTCCGGTACCTGGGCTGGTCCATACGGTGCTGCCGTCGCTGGCCACTACCGAGAAGTTGGCCGGAAAGCCAAGGTTGGTTTGGGTATTCACGACCGCATAATCGGCCGTTCCGTTTTCACACACTTCGATGGTGCCCGTCAGGTAGTATTCGGGTTTGATCTGGACCCCCAACTGGCCGCTGCCCCCGCAGCCGAGGTAGCAATTGCTGTAGTCGACGCTCACCAGTTGGGCGGCATTGGGGATGGGCCCGTTGAACCATTCGATGGTGACGCTGGGCGTACCCTGGCCCGCGATAATGGTGCCGAAGGGGGAGACCGTCCAGTTGAAAGTGGTCCCCTCGAAGGGCGGCACCGAATAGACCGACTGCTCGCCCCGGCAGACTCGTTCCGGCCCGGCAATGGTGACGGCACTGGACACGATGGGAATTTGGATGTAGGCGGCCGTGGTGCAGGTACTCAGGCTCGGGCAGCTGGCCGTCTCCAGGGTGATCTCGCCGATGGGGCCCGCGCCCCACTGGATGGTGATGAAGTCGTCGTTGCTGCCGCCACCGTCCAGGATGGTGCCGTTGCCGCTGATATTCCAGTTGTAGGCACTACAGCCAGTAGTAGCGGTGTAGGTCACGGAAGTGCCCTCGCAGATGGTGGCCACACAATCCACAAAAGGGGCATCGTTGCCTTCTACCACGATGGTCAGCCGACTGGTGTCGGCACATTCGCAGCCGCGGGCGGTGATGAGCGCTACCTCGTAGGAGCCCGCCGAGAAATAGGTATGCTGCGGGTTGGGCAGAGAAGAGCCGCCGCCGTCGCCAAAATCCCACAGGTAAGTCTCGGCGGTAGTGCTTTCGCTGGTGAAAAATACGGGCTGACCTTCACAAATTTCCAGGATTCCGCTGGGACCAACGGGGGGCTGGGTGGTGAAGTTGGCCGTAGGTGGATCCAGGACATCGAAACAAAAATCGATCTGGGCAAACACCTCACAACCCTGGGCATTGAAATAGAAAAAGGTATAGGTAGCGCGTCCGGCACCTGCCTCGTCCCAGCGAATGGAGATGGACGTCGGGGCGGAGGTATTGATGTTGATGGCGCCGTCGTGGCCATCGAAAGGAATAAATTGCTGGTTGGCACCAATGACTTCCGCTGGAGTGGGTGATTGCGAAAAGACCACCGCCGAAGACGCATTGCCCAGCACCTGAAAACAGAGTTGGGTAATGACCGTTCCGTCGTTCAGGGTCACTCCGGCGGTACTGCCCGAGGTATTCCAACCCACGGCAATGCTGCCATCGGAAGTTGGGTTGCCGAGCGTGCCGATGACCAGGCCCTGAAGCGGCGACACAAAATTCAGCGTCCCCAGGAAGCTGACCATGGTAGGGTCGAAGTTGATGCTGAACTGGAAGCCGAGGATATTGTCGAAATTATTGACGGTGAGGGGCAGGCACACGGTTTGCCCAGGGAGCGAATTGACTTCGGGCAGGTTGAAATTGCCGGTTTCCGGCGGGGTGACCATGTCCAGTTGGCCGTTGGTCACCGACCAGTTGCCCTGGGAGGGGTCGACGACCACCGTGGTGCCGCCCGCGTTATCCGTCAGGATGATTTCCGTTAGCGAAAGGGTGGAAACCGAGCCTACGCAGACCTCGTAGCAGTCGGCATTGGTGGTCGGAAAGACGAGGGCGAAAGAATCCTGTTCGCAAGCCGTGGTGTGGGACCCGTAGGCAATGCCGTTGGCGAAGTTGGAAAAATCTTCCACGAAAAAGCTGTACTGGCCGGTTGCGATGCCATTGCCGTCGGGGCCGCTGACGGTCAGCAGGATCGTATAACTGCCGGGGGGGATATTGCACCAGCGCAGGGGTACGTAGCCCTCCGATTGGAATTCGTAGACGACTTCGGCATTGGGCGCGTTGCCATTGATGATTTGCCAATTGTAGAGGTAGAGGTCACTCACGGGGAATTCGACAAACCAGTTGCCGCAGGCGTTGTCACAGCCAATGTACTCATCGCCAAAGATGAAGGCCTGGTCCTGGGCCGCCAACTGGCCAGATAAACAGGTCACGCTGGCCATAAAGACCAAACAAAGGGAGGTAATAAATCGATTCATGGGGCAGGGATATGGAATTGAGTTAGCAATAAACAGCCTGGCTGTGCGGGGTAGCAAAGCTGGACTTTTTTTAACTGATTCCAAAACGTAGTAAAAAACAGGAATGGCGGGCGCCTGGAAAGACGTCCGCTTTGGGGATAGACCCGGTGAGGTGGTTAATCGCTGCCTGAGGGGTGGGGAATTGGTGGTTTTGGGGTGGGGTGGGCGAAGACTGCGGGCTGCCAGGAAACACAATAAGCTTCCTCAGGTTACTATCTTTTAACAACTTCCATATAACCAACACCAAGTTCTATAAAGCATTTTT
>Ga0075467_10001229_pt1 | contig 21178 bp, 18 predicted proteins | sample DEB08_DNA_9_FD_75067 | JGI IMG/M metagenome (GOLD analysis project Ga0075467, IMG submission 75067) | Aqueous microbial communities from the Delaware River and Bay under freshwater to marine salinity gradient to study organic matter... | ecosystem: Environmental > Aquatic > Marine > Coastal ... | reverse complement strand
TTTGTTGCAATTTTAGCGGTCTGGACGGGACTCGAACCCGCGACCTTCGCCGTGACAGGGCGACATTCTAACCAACTGAACTACCAGACCGTTGCATTATTGCGGTGCAAATATACACGGCTTTTTTTATATCTCAAATCTTTTTTTCGCTTTTTTATAGAAAATTTTTATCACGCAAACTTTTGGCGTTCTATCATGTAGGTAGTGAGGATGTTATTAAAATCTTTATTAATATCCGCTTCAACATATTTTATTTTATATTGCGCACATTTTAAACGTAAAGCTTCAAAATATGCATCAACCGTTTTACTATAACTTTCCTTAATAGAATCGGCATATAAGTTAATATACTCGCCTGTCTCCACATCAATAAAGCGTTTCGGTTTATTATCAAAATCGAAATTCAATTCTTTTGCCTTATCAAACACATGAAACAAAACCACTTCATGTTTATTGTATTTTAAATGCCTCAAAGCTTCAAACAACCTCACTTCATCTTCACTTGTTTGAAACATATCTGTAAAAAGAAAAATCATCGAGCGCCTATGTATTTTTTCAGCGATCTCATGTAAATACTTATATGTTTCTGTTTGCTTATTTAAAGGTTTAGAAATAACAGCTTCACTTAAATGACTCAATAACATTTGACGATGACGTTCACTACCCTTCTCTGGCGCATAATAATCATAGTTATCGCTATAAATACTTAAACCTACAGCATCACGTTGCTTTTTTAAAATATGCATTAAAGAGGCTGCTGCTAATGCTGAAAAACCAATCTTATTTAAGTTGTCAATAGAAAACGATTCCAATTTCGGGTAATGCATCGAACTACTGTTATCTAAGATAATATGACAACGTAAATTCGTTTCATCATCATAACGCTTTGTGTACAGCTTGTCTGTTTTAGCAAACAGTTTCCAATCTATATGTCGTGTACTTTCGCCTTGATTATATATTTTATGTTCCGCAAATTCTGCCGAAAACCCATGAAACGGACTCTTATGCATACCAGCAATAAAACCCTCAACCACTTGTTTTGCAAGTAGCTCAAGATTTTTAAACCCTTCTGCTTTATTAAGTTCGCTTTGTAAGTTCATAGGTCCCTCTTGATCTCCCCAAAGGGGAGAAACACTCTAGAGAAAATCTGTATTTTCAAATTAATAATTACACTTTAAATACCCCCTTTTAATCGTAAGAGTGAGTATTTCCCCCTTCGGGGGTTAGGGGGCTTAAATCGCTTTATCTACTATTCCGTAGGCAACAGATTCTTTTGCTCCCATCCAATGGTCACGGTTAAAATCTTTCATTACTTTATCAAAGGTTTGCCCACAATTATCAGCTAGTATTTGTGCACTTAACTCTTTAGTAATTACAATCTCTTTAGCCGTAATTTCAATATCACTGGCTTGTCCGCGAGCACCACCGCTAGGTTGGTGAATCATAACACGCGCATGTGGTTGGATAAAACGTTTTCCTTTTGTACCAGCTGACAATATTAGGGAACCCATAGAGGCTGCAAAACCCGTACAAATAGTAGACACATCGCTTTTTAATGATTTCATAACATCATAAATAGCAAAACCAGAAGTTACATAACCTCCAGGGCTGTTTATATATAAATGGATATCCTTAGTCTCTAATGCATCCAAATACATCAACCTATCAATGACATGTTTAGCCGATTCATCATCAACCTGTCCCCATAAAAACACTTTACGTTGTTCTATTAATTTAGTATCAATAGCATCTTGAATTTTTATCTCTTTACTCATAATTCGTTTTAATTTAAATGTAAGAACTTGTTTAAGAACTTGTTAATTATTTTTTAATGCCTCTTTTTGCGCATTATTTCGTTAAAACCTTCAACCGTAGCTATGGCTATGCTTAAAAATTTTGCCTCATATTTCATCAAAAATAGACTATAAAAATTCTAATCACAAATCCTTAAATAAGTTCTAAAATAAAAAAAGGTTCACCAATACGGCAAACCTTTTCAACTTTCTTTTTCTTATCTTTTACAAAAGACCGTCAATAGCATCAGTGTAAGCATTTTTAGGTGCAACACCAACTTGTCTACCAACTACTTCTCCGTTCTGGAATACCAAAACCGTAGGTATGTTACGCACACCATATTTAGCGGCAAACTCTTGGTTAGCATCAACATCAACCTTTCCTACAACAGCTTTACCATCATACTCATCGCTAATTTGCTCAATAATTGGTCCTACCATTCTACATGGTCCACACCAAGCAGCCCAAAAATCAACTAATACTGGTTTGTCACTTTTTAATACCGTTTCTTCAAACGTTGCATCTGTTATCTCTAATGCCATAATATATATATTTTAATATGTTCTTAATTCGTTTTAACAACACAAAATTAGTCAAAATAATCCCGAAAGCTTACAAACCAACAATTTGTTTTCCTTATGACGGTATTGATTCGGTTTATTTAAATTTTTATCGCACATAAAACAGGCTATCTGTTATATCTTTCTGCGAAACAGTCCCGAACTTGTTTCGGGATCTCATCAATTTAAATAGCAATATAATAACATCTTATAAGCGCTTCACAAAAGGATGCCACTACTATCCTTTGCGCAATGCAGAACTTCAAATAACATTTACAATACGCCAATTTAATCAGGCCATTAGCTGAATTAACTACAATTAAATGGCTTCATCAATTCAACTTAAATCGAACATTCTGCGCTTCCAACTCACTAATAAGTTCCTGACTAACCCGCACCTTTTGCCTTCTGCTAGACATGGCCAATTTTATTTTTTCTTTAGTGTCATACACTAAAAAGTTAAGCGCTTGATTCCCAGGATGCATATTAAGCAGCTCTTTTAGCGCCATTATTTTCTGCTCATCTAAATCTTTAATATCTACTTGTATGGACAACTTTTTAGCATAATTCTCCATGACATCATGCAGTAATTGAAAGCTATTAAACTGCAACCTTGGATCGCTCTTCTTTCCCGTATCCTTATTTGTCCACCCTTCACGAATAAATGATTTTACAAACACAAAACTATTCTGAAGTAAAAAGTGTCTAAACTTTAAATACTCTTCTCCAAAAATCCTAAATTCAAAACTATCGGTATAATCTTCAATCGTAAAGAGCGCCCAACCTTTACCTTGCTTGCTTACACGGTGTTGCACATCGGTAACCACGCCACCAAACACCAACTCACGATTCACGTAAGGTTCTAACGTATTAAACATACCAACCGTTCCATTACAAAAGGTTTTCATTTCAGTTTTAAAATCATCCAACGGATGACCAGAAATATAAACTCCAACGACTTCACGCTCTTTGCTCAATTTCTCCATAGTTCCCCACTCCTCACATGGCGGCACTTCTGGTTCGGCTATTTGCACATCACTGGCTTCACCAAACAAACTTACTTGAGCAGAATTTTCGTTTTCTTGATGTTTATGTGCATACTTTATTCCTTGTTCTAAAAAGGTAATATCATCACCTTCTTTATGAAAATATTGTGCTCTATGGGTGTCCCCTAAACCATCAAAACCTCCTGCTAAAGCCAAATTTTCAAATGCCTTTTTATTGGCTGCACGCAAATCAATACGCTTTGCAAAATCGAAAATAGATTTATAATGCCCATCTTTTTTTCTGTGTTTAACAATAGTCATAACCGCTCCATGACCAACACCTTTTATAGCACCCATTCCAAAACGTACCGCATAGTCTTTATTTACTGAAAACTTATAAAATGATTCGTTTATATCCGGACCAAGTACATCCAACTTCATACGTTTACATTCATCCATAAAGAACGTCACCTGCTTAATATCGTTCATGTTATTAGACAACACAGCTGCCATATATTCCGCAGGATAATGTGCTTTCAAATAAGCTGTTTGATAAGCAATCCAAGCATAACATGTGGAGTGCGATTTGTTGAAGGCATAACTCGCAAAGGCTTCCCAATCCTTCCAAACTTTCTCTAAAATTTTAGCATCATGTCCGTTGGCACTGGCTTGCTCAATAAATTTCGGTTTCATTTTATCAAGAACTGCAATTTGCTTTTTACCCATCGCTTTACGCAACACATCGGCTTCACCTTTGGTAAAACCTGCTAGACTTTGAGATAACAACATCACTTGCTCTTGGTATACCGTAATACCATAAGTTTCTTTTAAGTACTCTTCCATCGCTGGTAAATCGTACTCAATATCTTCATCACCATGTTTTCTTCTAACGAAACTCGGAATGTATTCCATTGGCCCTGGACGATACAAGGCATTCATCGCAATTAAATCTTCAAAAACGGTAGGTTTCAAATCTTTAAGATGTTTTTGCATCCCAGGCGATTCATACTGAAATACACCAACCGTTTCGCCTCTTTGGAACAACTCATAAGTCTTTTCATCATCTAAAGGAAACGTATCAGGATCGAGTAAAATATCGTGTTTGGCTTTGACTATTTTAACGGTGTCTTTAATTAAAGTCAAGGTTTTTAATCCCAAGAAATCCATCTTAAGCAACCCTGCATCTTCCACCACCGAGTTATCAAACTGCGTGACATACAAATCTGAATCTTTAGCAAGAGCTACAGGAACGAATTTAGTAATATCATCAGGTGTAATAATTACTCCACAAGCATGAATCCCAGTATTACGAACAGAACCTTCTAAGGTTCTGGCTAGATTTACAGTTTCTGCTTGCAAATCGTTTCCATCAGCAATATTTAAAAGTTCATTAACTTTTTCTAAATCTTCTGCTCTAAACTTTTTTCCTAATTCTTTTTCATCTAAACCAAAAATCTTTCCAAGCTTAGACATCGTTGGAATCAATTTCGCAATTCTATCCGCATCAAATAATGGCAAATCTAAAACACGTGCCGTATCTCGAATAGACGATTTAGCAGCCATGGTACCATAAGTGATAATCTGTGCTACCTGACTGCTGCCATATTTATCAATAACATATTGCATAACACGACCACGACCTTCGTCATCAAAATCAATATCAATATCGGGCATACTAATACGGTCTGGGTTTAAGAAGCGCTCAAATAGTAAATCGTATTTTAAGGGGTCTATATTGGTAATCCAAAGGCAATAAGCCGCCACAGACCCTGCGGCAGAACCACGCCCCGGACCCACCGAAACATCCATCTTTCTCGCCTCTCGAATAAAATCTTCAACTATTAAGAAATATCCAGGATATCCTGTATTTTCAATAACACTAAGTTCAAAATCAAGTCGTTCTTGGACTTCTTCAGAAAGTGTTTCACTATAACGTTTTTTTGCACCTTCAAATACTAAATGTTTTAAATAGGCATTCTCTCCACGTTTACCACCGTCTGCTAAATCGTCTTCATGTTTAAATTCTTCTGGAATATCAAACGCTGGTAATAAGACATCACGAGCTAATTGAAATGCTTCAATTTTATCAACAACCTCTTGCACATTTGAAATTGCTTCAGGAACATCTTTAAAGAGTTGCTTCATAGCATCAGGTGATTTAAAATAATACTCCTGATTTGGTAATCCGTAACGATAACCACGACCGCGACCAATTGGAGTCGCTTGTTTTTCACCATCTTTTACACATAATAAAATATCATGTGCATTAGCATCTTCTTGGTTTTGATAATACGTATTGTTTGATGCTATTAACTTAACATCATGTTTTTTGGCTAGTTTAATTAAGGTTGGGTTAACACGATCTTCATCTTCTTGATTATGACGCATTAACTCGACATACAAATCTTTACCAAATTCATTCTTCCACCAAAGCAAGGCTTCTTCAGCTTGATTCTCACCTACATTCAATACTTTACTCGGTACTTCACCATATAAGTTCCCAGTAAGTACAATAATATCTTCTTTATATTGCTGAATCAGTTTTTTATCAATTCTTGGTAAATAGTAAAACCCATCTACATAAGCATGCGATGATAGTTTCGCTAGATTATGGTAGCCATTTTTATTTTTAGCCAACAATACGATTTGGTAACCGTTATCTTTTCTGGTTTTATCTTGATGATTTTCGCAGACAAAAAACTCACAACCAATAATTGGTTTTATAGGTTTTGCATCTGTAGTTTCTCCCTTTTCTTCTGCCTCAGCAATTTTAGCTTTAACACCACTATTATGTTTATTTACAGCATTCACAAAGTGAAACGCACCCATCATATTTGCATGATCAGTCAAGGCCACTGACTGCATGTTATATTTGGCTGCCGCTGAAACAATTTCAGTAACACTCATGGTAGATTGTAATACTGAAAACTGCGAATGATTATGCAAATGCACAAAATCTACATCGACTAAATCGGATACATTTTGATTGATATCTTCAGCTGGAACATCTCGTTCTTGAGCTTTTTTTATACGTTCGTTGATTTTAGCACTTTCCTTTTTAAGGTTAATATGCTTTAAACCAATCAGTTTAATAGTATCTGGGTTTTCCTTTTTGAAATCTTCAAAATAATCAGGCTGAACATCCAACTGCTCTTTGGTGTATTCACCCAAACGAATTAACTCTAAAAAACAACGTGTCGTAGCCTCAACATCAGCTGTAGCATTATGTGCATCAGCAAACGGTTGATTAAATAAAAACTCGTGTAATTCGGTAAGCGTTGGTAATTTAAATTTGCCATATCGGCCTCCAGGAAGCTCACATAAACTTGCCGTATGTTCTGTACAGGTATCTAAAATAGGAAGTTCTTGCAAAGGGTTGTCAACAGCACCACGCACAAATTCGGCACCCATAATATTCAAATCAAACTTCACATTTTGCCCAACAACAAACTTTGTTTTACCTAGAGCTTCATTAAATTTTTCTAAAACTTCAGCTAAAGGAATCCCTTTTTCTTGGGCTAACTCCGTAGATATACCATGAATTTTTTCAGCATCATACGGAATATTAAACCCTTCTGGTTGTACCAAATAATCTTGGCTTTCAATACAAATACCCATACCATCATGCAATTGCCAAGCAATTTGAATACATCTTGGCCAGTTATCAGTATCTGTAATGGGTGCGTTCCAACGCTTGGGCAAACCTGTGGTTTCAGTATCGAAAATTAAGTACATTCAGTAAGTTTATTTGTTGATGTGCATATTCGTTTATGTCAAAAAACGAAGTGTATAAAAATACATAGAAATGATCCATTTTTAAAGTGAAGTTATAAACAGTTGTAAACAGGCAAAAGAAAACACCCTAATAGCTAAAAAATTAACCCATTAAAAACTAATAAAATAGTTGGTTTTTATGACAAATGTCATATTTCATGTAATAATAGTTACATATTTTTATTCGGTATTTAAAATTTCTGTAATTAAAAAATTATAATATTATGAAACCCTTCAACAGAATAAATTACTTAATCATTTTACTATCGAGTTTAATGATACTTGGATGTACTCATGACACAGAATATATTGCTGGACCAGCAGGTGCTGACGGCATAGATGGTATTGATGGTCATGATGGATTAGATGGAGTAGATGCCTCTGCCGCGGTTTGTATAGATTGTCACTCTGCTTCTCACCGAGACCCAATTACCACTTCATATATACTATCTGGACACGGTAGTGGAGGTTCTTGGGCAAGAGGAACTAGCACAAGTTGTGCGCAGTGTCATAACAATGAAGGTTACATTGATTATTTATCAGGACAGTTTTTTGCAACTGATACATCAGGCGATCAAAATGAATTTTTACTAGATGAAGCTGGAATACCTATATTAAATGATAATGACACACCAGGAAATCCAGATGATGATTTTTATGAACCAAATCCTGACTATAACCCTGATTATGGCGATTATCTAGTAGATGGGAATGGAGGCCTTGTACCAATGGTAAATCCAAATGGTTATGCTGTTTCAAATCCTATTAGCTGCACAGGCTGCCATACTGATCACCGGTCATTCGATTTTGAAAATGATGGTAATGACTATGCCTTAAGAAATATACATCCAGTTAAATTAGTTCTTGACCCAATGGTTTCAATTGACTTTGTAAATAGTACGGATCCTCTTGGATTAAGTAACGCATGTATCACTTGTCACCAACCTAGACCAAGTTATCCTATACCGGCAGGAACGGAGGACTACGAGATTACGAGTAGTCGTTTTGGGCCGCATCATGGCCCACAATCAACCATGTTGGAAGGTATCATGGGCGGTATTATTGCTGGCTCAACAGGCTACCCTGGTGTGGGAGCCGCTACACATAGATCAGGATCATCCTGTATTTCTTGCCATATGGGGGAAACAACCGACGGTACTGACGGTGGGCATTCTTGGAAGCCAACCTTAAACACTTGTATTAGCTGCCACACAACCATGACTAGTATTCCTGAGGGTATTGCTGGCCTAGATGAAGATATGGCAACGCTTAAAACATTATTACTAGGTCTCGACCCAAGCCCATTACTTGAAAATGACAGAACGGTACCAGGTACGTATCCAGCCAATGTAGCTAAAGCCATTTGGAATTATAAAACTGTAATGGAAGATAATAGTAACGGTATTCATAACCCTGAATATACCAGAGCACTGATTAAAAATTCAATTGAGGCCTTAGAATAAAGATTTTAAAGTTCACATAAAGGTTTAACAGTTCATGAATTCATGATTTGTTAAACCTTTTAAATTTTATTAAATCTCATTTACCAAAAGAGACGACGTGATTAAAAAGATATTTTATTTGATTTTTTACTTTAGAAATTACAGGCCGTTGCAAACTAGAAAATAGCACTTTAAAAAAACAAACCTGCCGGTAAATCAAACATATAACAACACTATTTTTTACCATTAAAGAAAATAAATAATTAGCATCTTACATGTTAAATAATAGATGATTAATTGTGAAATCATATTTTTTATTAAAATAAATTCAGCTTTAATGTTAATTCATTTAAAACCTATAGACCCCAAATAATTAATACAGTAATTCTCTATAGTTTTTATGATATAAGTCATAATTAATGTGACAATAGTTACATAATTTTATATAGAATTTCAAGATCAATTTATAAAACTAAATATATTATTATGAAAATTTTTAAATTAATTACCGCGCTAATTATTACCGTAACATTTGTTTTAGGTTGTACCCATGACGATTATGTTCCAGTTACAGGAACAGGAGACGTTGGTGTTGGCGAAAGCCCTGATGAATTACTAGTACAGAAATTCTCTACAGCTCCTGTTTTCGATGGCACCATTGATGATGTTTGGAGTGAAGCCAGACCTTTAATTAATAAAGCAACCGTTACCGGTGCTGGTGATAGAGAAATCACATTAAATGCATCAAGTGCATTCAACTTAGATTTAGAACCTACTGATTTAATGGATCCCTACAAAGGAGAAAGCTACAGCTACTCTTTAAGAGGTGGTCATGACGGTGAATACTTATACCTATTATTTGAATGGGAAGATGACACTGATAGTCAAGAAAGAGAATCATGGTTCTTTAACTCTATTACAAGTCAATGGCAACAAGAAAACAAATACGCCAATCATAAAAATGATAAATTTTATGAAGATAAATTTGGTTTTATGTTTCCTATAGGCAGTCCTGCAGGATTTAATGAAGGTACTTGTACAGTAACATGTCATGGCAACTTAGCGTTAACAGGTGTTGACGAAGACGATGCAGGAACTAAAGTCACCAGACACTACATGAAAAACGAAGGTGAATTAGCCGATTTCTGGCATTGGAAACGTGACAGACATGCACTAGCTGAAGCCTGCGATGATGGTTTTGTACAATGGGAAGATGACTTTGGTAAAGCAACTGCTAACGGAAGAAAAAATGATGATGGAGTTTCACCTTATAAAAATAATCAAAAATTTACTGACGATGTAACTGGAATGAGTGGACCATTATATGTAATACCTAATAGAGAAAACTACTATTGGATTGCACAATCTGAAATTGATAGTGGAACAGCAAAAGCAGTGACTGGAATTGCTTTAGACGGCACAATAACACATGAAGGCGGAACCATTGATCCTAATGGAGATCCTGCATATTCTCAAGGCTTTGGTAGCAAAAGAATGCCTAGTGTAATTATTAATCCAGCTGGTCAAGGAAATGATGGTAGATCTGAAGTACAGGTAAAAGCTATACATACAGGTTCTGGATGGCAATTAGAAATTAGAAGATTACTTTATACTGGAGACCCTACCGATGCTGAGTTTAAGATTGGAGAAAGCATACCATTTGGTTTAGCAATATTTAATAATGCTGCAATTGCACATGGTCAAACAAACTTCCTATCAATGAAAATTGAAAATTAGTCTTACCATCAAATAGTGCAGACTATATTGAGTCTGCACTATTTGATACTAAGTATACTTGATAAAAACGTATAATATGAAAAAACTATTTCAAACTTTAGTAATCATAGGTATTTGTTTATCTCTAGACTCATGTTATTATGATTCTATTTATGAGCCTATAACTGATGATAATGACGGAAGTGCCATAGAAGAGGTTACTTATAATAATGATATAGCACCAATTTTTGGATTCTGTAGTAATTGTCATGATGGAGGTCAAAACCCTGATTTAAGAGAAGGAAACGCATACAGTTCGCTAGTTCCAACTTACGTTACAGCTTTTGATGCAGAAGTTAGCCCACTATATCTTAAATTAATAGATGGTCACCAAAATTTACCAGCGATTAGACTAGAATTAGTTAAAACCTGGATAGACCAAGGGGCTAAAGAATAATCAAACCTTTAAGAAAACAGACATGAAAATATATAAAATATTACTCTTAGCCGTTTTGGCCTTACCTCTATCAGTCTTTTCTCAAGAACAGGTTAATGATACAATTGTAAAGGAAAAACCAGAGCGCCCAGCGTTTGAAAGTTCCTTTTTATTTGATAACCCAACAAATGTTCTTTTTAGTAAAAACACTTTAGAGATACAAATGTCTCACAGATTTGGAGAGCTTAATGACGACAAGAACGATTTAGCCGGCTTTTATGGTTCAGCAAATATTAGAATTGGATTAACATATGCAATTCACGATAGATTAACCGTAGGGTTCGGTACTACAAAAAACAAGAACTATCAAGACTTTAACTGGAAAGCGGCATTATTAAGACAAACACGTTCTGATAAGATGCCTGTAAGTGTGAGTTATTACGGAAATTTTGCTATTGATGCAAGAAGTAAAAACCAAGGTCTTTTTATAGAGACCTCAGATAGATACTCATTTTTTAATCAGTTAATTATAGCTCGTAGATTTAACCCAAAACTTTCTTTACAAGTAGCGCCGAGTGTTTCTCATTATAACACAGTTGCTACAACAATGAGAAATGATATGGTTGCCATTGCATTTGGAGGACGCTATAAAATTAGTTCTCAAACATCTGTAATAGCAGATTATAGTCAACCACTTACTAAAATGAAGTTAGATAACCCATACCCGGGAATTAGTTTAGGGTTTGAATTTGGTACATCGGCACATACCTTCCAGTTATTTGCAACAAACTATTGGGGCATTCTTCCTCAGGACAATTATATGTTCAATAAAAAGGCTACTGGTTTAGAAGGGACCTTTGGTTTTGGCAAGCAAAAGAAAAGTGGTCAATATCTAATTGGATTTAATATAACTAGAAACTATAATTTTTAAACAGTATGAAAGATAAATCTAGAAAAGGTACAAAAATCTCTCGTCGTGGTATGTTGCCACTTTTAGGAGGTGGTTTACTAATTCCTTTTCTAGGTTTTAGTAACTCAGATACTAATAGTATTCCCGAAGACGAAGAGTACACAACACTTTTAAAGGCAGATGGCACTGCTGTAAAAGTTAAAACTAGCACCCTAAATAAATCGAAAATTGTAAAGAAAAACATATCAAATAAATCATTTCTAAACTGGCTTGGTAAAAAACTATAATTTCCTTTAACTCAATATAATTATGGAAGATAAGAACAAAAGCTCAAGACGTAAATTTCTTGACAATGGCTTAAAACTGGGAATTGTTAGCGCAATTGGCGGACTTGGCTTGTCTAAAATTACCTCCAAATTAAATGCATCTAACGTTGATAGCTCTGGAGAGAAAATGGAGTTAATGACTACCGATGGAACGCTTATTCAAGTAGATTCATCTGAAGTTATGGAAGTAACGCATGCTAAAGAACATGATAAAAAATACAATGTTAGGGAAGGCAACCCAAATAGAAAATTTGTTATGGTGGTGGATCTTGCAAAATGCAAAAATGCCTTAAAATGTCAAAGCGCCTGTAACAAGCATCATTACATTACGGGAGAAAACGCGTGGCTTAAAGTATATAAAATGCAGGAAGAAAAAGACACAGCACCGTATTGGATGCCTATGATGTGTATGCATTGTGACCAACCAGCCTGTGTTACTGTTTGTCCGGTTGACGCCACTTTTAAAAGAAAAGATGGACTCGTACTAATAGACAACGAACGTTGTATTGGTTGCCGATTCTGTATGGCGGCTTGCCCTTACTCAACACGAGTTTTTAATTGGGGTGAACCCGGTCAAGAAGTGACTTTAAATATGGATATGACTCATCATACACCATCTCCAGAACATGCAGGAATGCCAAGCATAAAAGGAACAGTAGACAAATGTGACTTTTGCCCACATGCCATAGACAATAATGAATTACCACACTGTGTTACTTCTTGCCCAAACGGAGTCTTTTATTTTGGAGACAAATACGAAGACACTGTAACCAATGGAGATGAAACAGTAAGATTAAGCCAATTGCTTGAAGATAAATCAGGGTACCGCTTGATGGAAGGATTAGGAACATCTCCGAGTGTGTATTATTTACCTCCTGTAGATAGATTAGTCGATTTTGAAGATGGTCTAAAAGATTTCAAAGAATTTGAATCTGTTGAACCAGTTTCACCTGCTGAAAAACCCGAATAGTTATGCAAACTCATAAAACTATAATCCGAGATTTAAAGCCAAAAAAATTTGGCAAACGTGATACTATCTGGACTATTTCACTCATTGTGATAATACTCATTGGCTTAGTTGCTTATATAGATCAACTTATTACAGGACAAGAAGTTACCAACATGCGAGATTATGCCCTTTGGGGTATTTATATTTCAAACTTTGTGTTCTTTGTAGCAACAAGTTTTGTAGGAACAGTAACCGTCGCTATATTACGGTTAACAAATAATTCGTGGCGAACACCATTAGTTAGAATTGCTGAAATTATTTCGGTTGCAGCTATTATTATGGCAGGAATCACCATCATGATTGATATGGCCAGACCTGATAGATTATTAAATCTATTCATCCATGCGAGACTTCAATCTCCTATTACTTGGGATGTAGTCATTATTCCAACTTACATGGTTATTAGTTTATTATTATTGTATTTTCCTTTGATTCCAGATTTCGCCATACTTAAAACGCACTTTAAAAAGAAAGAACCAAAACTTAGTAAGTTTTATGGCAAACTAGCTTTAAACTGGACAGGAAGTAAAGCTCAAAAATTATTACAAGAAAAATCCATCAGAATTATTGCAATCATGATTATTCCTGTTGGCCTTTTGCTCCAAACCATTGATGCTTGGCTATTTTCTACCACTTATAGAATTGGATGGGACAGCACTAATTTTGCACCCTATTTTATTTCTGGAGCTTTTGTTGCTGGTGTTGGCGCACTGGTAACCCTAATTTATATTATTAGAAAAGCAAAAAGATTAGAAAATTATATTACAGATTATCACTTCGACAAACTTGGTAAATTACTAGCACTTGCTTGCTTAATTTACCTCTACTTTAATATTAACGAATATGTCATTCCTTTATTTACCGCAAAAAAAGGAGAACTTGTACATTTAGAAACATTATTTACAGGAAGTTATTCCATTTTATTTTGGGCAGTAACTATAATAGGATTGATTTTACCAATAATTGTTTTACTGTTTAAAAAAGGAAGAAAACCAAATACCATGTTTGTTATAGGACTCATGGTTGTAATTGGATCTTGGTGGAAACGATTTGTGATCGTTACGCCAACACTGTTGCATCCATTTTTACCGATTCAAGGAGTCCCAGAATCATGGCGTCACTATTTTCCTAGCTTACACGAATGGCTAATTACCTTCGCAACTTTGGCTATGGCCTTTTTAATTATTACAGTTTGTGTGCGTTACTTACCAGTAATACCCATTCAAAGAACAATTGATGAAATGGAAGCTTCCGAAGCTAATAATAAAAACACTGAGTCATGAAACATCTAAATCCTAGACATCTTGTACTTCTTATACTTTTATGTGTATTTATTAGTCCTTTTTTAAGCCAAAAACTGGAAGCACAGGATAAGAAAAAAATAAAGCTTAGAATAAAAGCGGATTATACGAAGATAATAGATCATTCCTGCTTTGTAGATTTAACAACTACCGCTAAAATCAACAAAAAAAATACAGGTGTTGCTAATTTAAATTTAACAATTATTAATGAAACCGATGATAATCAATTAGAATTAGGACAGGCTACTACAAACCATGATGGGAAAGTTAGATTTCTTATAAATGACCTTAATAAATTACTAAAAGACAGTCTCGGGTTTTACACCTTAAAGATCAAATTTAAGGGTGATGATCGTTTTAAGAAAGCTTCTAAAGGACTTTCATTTAAAGACGCGAACATAGAGGCCAAATCATACACAAAAGACAGTATTAATTATGTGAGCGCAACCCTAAAAGATGTATATTTAGACAGCTTATTAAGCGAGACACCTCTTAATGTGAGTGTAGAGCGCCTATTCAAGTCACTCCCTTTAGGAGAAGAATTTAATTATACTGACAAAAACGGTACTATTGTTGTACCTATAGAAGAAGGGATTCCAGGTTTAGATGGCAAATTAGTCATTGAAGTGGTATTGAATGACAGTGATGATTACGGAACTGTAAAAGCTCTGGTAAATACTACTTTTGGGAAAAAAATAGTTTTAGACAATTCCTTCGAAAACAGAACATTATGGTCACCAAGGAACAAAACCCCTATCTTTATTCTAATATTTGCTAATCTATTAATTTTTTCAATGTGGGGCATCATTATATATTTAATAACCAATTTATTTAGAATCAATAAATCTTAAAAAATCTGACATTATGAAAACACTTAAAAACCTAATCTTTATAGCAATTTTATCTTTTGTTATTGCTTCTTTCACCTCAATAATTCAAGATGAGTGGGTTGTTCCTGCTAAGTATGAAAACATGAAAAATCCAACAAATCCTAGTGAAGATTTGGACATTGGAAAATCACTCTACAGCAAACACTGTAAATCTTGTCATGGTAAGGAAGGCTATGGTGACGGACCAAAAGCTGAGGAACAAGAAGGTGATTTGGGAGATTTCTCAACATCAGAATTTCAAGCACAATCTGACGGAGCTTTATTTTACAAGACCACTTTTGGAAGAGACGATATGCCAGAATACACAAAAAAAATGACTGATGACGAAGACAGATGGCTTATAGTAAATTATATGAGAACCTTAGAAGAATAACGTAAGGAGTAAAATTGCATTATTAATTTATTAAGCAATTAAACAACCATAAAATGAACCAGTCATTACGCTATATTAGTATTTCACATAAAACAGCTTCGGTTAAACAGAGGGAAGTATTCCATATTCCTCTGGAAAAGAAAAGTGATTACACTCAACGTTTATGTGATACTTTTCCAGATATTGATGGGTTGCTACTTTTAACAACTTGCAATAGGACTGAAATATATTTTGAAACTAGAACACATTCGGCGACAAGTATTCGCGACTTCTTAATAGATCTAAAATTGCCTAAAAGCAATTCTATAGATAAAAATTTATTTGAGTTTAGCGACACAACTGAATCCACTGTAAAACACCTATTGGAAGTGTCATCTGGCCTAGAATCCTCAGTATTAGGCGATTCTGAAATTATACATCAAATTAAAAAATCGTATCAATTTTCAATGACCCACAAACTACAAGGGTCTTTATTAGAACGTGCGATACAAAGTGTTTTTAAAAGTCATAAGCGAATAAGTAATGAAACTAATTTTAGAGATGGCACAACTTCTGTTGCCTATAAATCATTAAAAGTCATTCAAAATAATTTCAAAAACGCCAGCTCAACGACAAAAAAAATACTTTTTATCGGAGCTGGTGATATTGTAAAACAATTATTTAAATATAATTCAAAATTTAATTACAGCAATATTTATATAAGTAATCGAAGTGAAGAAAAGGCTATGATATTGGCCCAGAAAAATAAGTGTAAAACATTTTCTTGGGCGAACGTACTGGCAAATAATTTTAATGATTTTGAAGTTATTATAAGCGCCGTTAGCAATTGTTCAAATCTGATACATGATTTACCTGTTTCAAACCATAATGTATTACTTCTTGACTTAGCTGTTCCTTGTAATATTGACAAAAGCCTGGCGTATCAAAATAACGTAATTTTTCATGATTTAGATTCTATTTCAAAAGAACTTGAAGAAAATAAAGAGATGCGTATAGCTTCCAAAAGTGACGTAATTAATATTATTATAGAAGAACTTGCAGCTTACAACGCGTGGCTTAATGAAGCGCCTTTAAGAGCTCTTTTAGCCAACTTGAAAATTTCTATAAATAAAGTAGTTACGAAACAGTTTCAACCTAATGCTGAAGACACTCAAATTAAATTGGTAACTAATGAGGTCATGAAAAAACTAATCTATCAAAAAGAAACATTAGCATTGTTACCTGAAAATGAATTAAATAATATAATATCAAAAGAAGCTTCACTTATAATTAATAACTTTTAATAAACAACACACTAGTAGGTATTACACCTTTTTTGTGCCTTTACTACAATTCCTTTCCTAAATTCTCTAAATTAAACTACTTTAGAGCATTCTAAAAGTATGTCATGAAACTTAAATTATACACTGTATTGCTTACATTAAGTCTTTTAAATTGTAAAGCACAAGACACCACGCTTTATTTTGGAACCTATACTAATGGAGATAGCGAAGGCATTTACAAACTAACATTTAACACAACTACTGGAGCGTTAACCAATAAGCAATTAGCTGCAAAAACAGAAAACCCTTCTTATTTAAGTTATTCTCCAGATAAGAAACATATCTATGCAGTAATTGAGAATGAAAAAGGGATGGTTTCCTCATTTAAAATTCAAGATAACGGACACCTCAAGTCATTGAACAAAGTTAGTACCCATGGGGCACACCCTTGTCATGTCGCTATCGATAAATCTGGTAATAAAGTAATTGTTTCAAATTATACTGGTGGAAATGCTTCTTTATACTCCATAAAAAATGATGGCTCTTTAACAGAAGCTTTTCAGGTTTTAGACCATAATATTGATAGTATAGTTTCGCATGTGCATTCATCCCAATTTTACAAAAATCAATTATACATTTCTGATTTAGGAAAAAATGCTGTTTATAACTATCAACTAGAAAACAATACATATAAATTAGTAAATTCATCTATTGTTGACTTAACAAATAATGCAGGGCCAAGACATTTTTCTTTAACTAATAATGGCGAATTCGTTTATGTTATTAATGAATATGGGAGCTCTATTACAACTGGAAAGAAGAATGAACATGGTTTTGATAAAATTGATGAGGACTCAACCCTAGAAGTTAATTATGAAGGAAAAAATTCATGTGCAGATATTCATTTATCCAAAGATGAACATTTTTTATACGCCTCTAACCGCGGTGAAAACACTATAGCTGTATTTAAAAGAGACATCAATAAGGGCACTTTAAATAAAATACAAACGATAAGTGTTCATGGTAACTGGCCGCGAAATTTCACTTTAGACCCGACAGGAAAGTTTTTACTAGTAGCTAATAGATGGAGTCATAATATTTCTGTTTTTAGCGTTAATACTTCTACTGGAATGCTAAAATTCATGCATGATACTAAAATCTCAGAACCCGTTTGTCTATTGTTTTAAAAATCAATTTCATAACTAAAAAATCTACACAAATAAAGCGCTGGATATTAAAAAAATATAATATCTTTGCGCCCTCATTAATAATCGAGGTCGAGAACCTCAAATAATTAATTATTATGCCAGTAAAAATTAGATTACAAAGACACGGTAAAAAAGGGAAACCTTACTATTGGATCGTAGCAGCAGATGCACGTTCAAAAAGAGATGGTAAATACTTAGAGAAATTAGGTGCTTACAATCCAAACACAAACCCAGCAACTGTTGAATTAAACGTTGATGGCGCTGTACAATGGTTACAGAATGGTGCACAACCAACTGATACTGCTAAGACATTATTGTCTTACAAAGGTGCTTTATTAAAAAATCATCTTGTAGGTGGTGTTAGAAAAGGAGCTTTAACTGAAGAGCAAGCAGAAGCTAAATTTACTGCTTGGTTAGAAGAAAAAGAATCTAAAATTCAAGCAAAAGCTGAAGGTTTATCTGATGTTGAAGCAAAAGTGAAAGCTGATGCTCTAGCTGCTGAAAAAGCTGTTAACGAAGCAAGAATAGCTGCAGCTGCTCCTGTTGCTGAAGAAGTTGAAGAAGAAGTTGCTGAACAAGCCCCTGTTATTGAAGAGGTTGTTGAAGAGGCTCCTGCTGAAGAAGCTCCTGCTACTGAAGCTACAAAAGACGAGGAATAAAAAAATTGTTTTTTATACTTTTAAACTCCGATATAACCTATCGGAGTTTTTTTGTGACATAGTATTTTGATTTACAAAATACGTGATTGAACAAATCCCGACGAAAATCGGGATCTCATAATTATTATTACATTTAAAGATTCCCGCCTACGCGAGAATGAAAAAAATTAGCTTTCTATGAAAAAAGAAGATTGTTTTTACTTAGGTAAAATTGTAAAAAAATACAGTTTTAAAGGTGAGGTTTTAGCTAAATTAGATACCGACCAACCTGAAATTTACGAAAACTTAGATGCTATATTTTTAGAATTAAGAAACAACCTTGTGCCCTTTTTTATTGAAAGTTCACAATTACATAAGTCTGAATTGCTTCGAATAAAATTTGAAGATGTGGATGTCGAAGCCGATGCCGACGCGATTATGAAAAGCGGATTATACCTGCCATTAGATCTACTCCCTAAACTCGAGGGTAATAAATTCTACTTCCATGAAGTTATGGGATTCACTATTGAAGATGTTAATTTCGGAAATGTTGGGATTTTAAAAGCTATAAATGATTCGACAGCACAATCTCTTTTTGAAATTGATAGAGATGGTATTGAAATTCTAATTCCGATGAATGATGAATTTATAGTTAAGGTCGATAGAGCCAATAAAACTATTCTTGTTGAAACTCCTGAAGGCTTAATTGATTTATATTTAGAAGAATAATCGTGTCTAAAAAACCCTTTAAGTTTAAAGAATTCACAATTAATCAAGACCAATGTGCTATGAAAATTGGCACTGATAGTGTTTTATTAGGCGCCTGGACATCTATTGATGAAAATCCATTTTCAATTTTAGATATTGGAGCTGGTACAGGTGTTTTATCTTTAATGTTAGCACAACGCAGTAATGCTGAACTTATTGATGCTATTGAAATTGATGATAATGCATTCGAACAATGTGTTGATAATTTTGAACAATCCTCTTGGGGAGATAGACTGTTTTGCTATCATGCCTCTTTGGAAGAATTTGCAGAAGAAATAGAAGATGAATACGATTTAATAATCTGCAACCCTCCTTTCTATTCTGAAGATTATAAAACTAAAAATGACCAACGCGATTTAGCACGCTTTCAAGATGCTATGCCCTTTGAATATTTACTTAAAAATGTTTCCATGTTACTTTCAGAAAATGGCTTATTTTCGGTTATCATACCTTTTAAAGAAGAGGCCCTCTTTATCAGTTTAGCTTCAAAATATAATTTATTTCTAAACAGAAAACTGCACGTTAAAGGCAATCCTCGTTCAGAAATAAAACGAAGTTTAATCGAATTCTCTTTCCGCGCCATGCCTGCCGGCAGGCAGGAAAGTGAAACAATCATTGAATCTTTAATTATTGAAACTGAAAGACATCAATACACCGAAGATTACACAAATCTTACAAAAGATTTCTATTTGAAAATGTGATTAAATCAATAAAGATTATTTAAATTTGGAGCATAAAAATGATGATTTGATAAAAAAAATATCATTTTACTAATTATTTTTCTATAACCACTTTTTAAATTCAGTTTTTATGAAACCTGACTTATTCGAAGCACCTGATTATTACAACTTAGATGAACTGCTTACGGAAGAACATAAATTAGTTCGAGATGCTGCTCGTGAATGGGTAAAACGAGATGTCTCTCCTATTATCGAAGAATATGCTCAAAAGGCAGAATTCCCAAAGCAAATTATTAGTGGCCTAGCTGAAATAGGTGCTTTTGGTCCTTATATCCCAATGGAATATGGTGGTGCAGGATTAGACCAAATTAGTTATGGCTTAATTATGCAAGAGATTGAACGTGGTGATTCTGGTGTACGCTCAACAGCTTCGGTACAATCGTCATTGGTTATGTATCCTATTTGGAAATATGGAAACGAGGAACAACGCCAAAAATATCTACCAAAATTAGCAAGTGGTGAGTGGATAGGTTCTTTTGGATTAACTGAACCTGATCATGGTAGTAATCCAAGCGGTATGGTAACAAATTTTAAAGATATGGGAGACCACTATCTTTTAAATGGTGCGAAAATGTGGATTTCTAATTCTCCTTTTTGTCAAATAGCTGTGGTTTGGGCAAAAGATGAAAGCGGACGTATTCATGGGCTAATAGTTGAACGTGGCATGGAAGGCTTCTCTACACCAGAAACACATAATAAATGGTCATTAAGAGCTTCAGCTACTGGAGAACTTATTTTTGATAATGTAAAAGTTCCAAAAGAAAATTTATTACCAAATAAATCTGGTTTAGGCGCACCACTTGGATGCTTAGATTCTGCACGCTATGGGATTGCATGGGGTGCTATTGGTGCCGCTATGGATTGTTATGATACGGCTTTGCGTTACAGTAAAGAACGTATTCAGTTTGGAAAGCCTATTGGTCAGTTTCAGCTTCAACAAAAGAAGCTTTCAGAAATGATTACTGAAATTACTAAAGCTCAACTTTTGGCTTGGAGATTAGGCGTTATGCGTGAAAACGGAACGGCGACTTCCGCTCAAATATCT
>Ga0075467_10001228_pt1 | contig 21185 bp, 19 predicted proteins | sample DEB08_DNA_9_FD_75067 | JGI IMG/M metagenome (GOLD analysis project Ga0075467, IMG submission 75067) | Aqueous microbial communities from the Delaware River and Bay under freshwater to marine salinity gradient to study organic matter... | ecosystem: Environmental > Aquatic > Marine > Coastal ... | reverse complement strand
GACAGCAACATGCTTAAGTGGTAATTGGCTAATCGGAATAAAGGCTGGAGGCGCTAGCCAGAAAAATATCGCTGCCGCGCCTACTAAACCGGCTAAAAACCACCAGCGCCAAGCAGTATCATGCTGTTTACCTTCAAATGCGCCATAAAAAATCCCACTAATACCCGCTATACGGCCGTTAAATGACATCAATATAGTGGCGCTTAGACCAATCAGTAAGCCACCTAGAATAGCTGTAAAAGGAGTAAAGTTTTCCATTGATTCCGCCTGAAAAAATCTTGAATGAGTATGATTTAGTAGACCAAATTTAACCCGTCTCTAATTTGATTCAAGTCAACAATCTAATCTGTATTACCATTGATACTTAAATTTACGATATTTAAGATTAGTTTAAGCATCAACGGCAATACAAAACGAACAAGCTCCGTCAATTTATACCAATTATTAATAGTTTAGGTTGCTATCAACGTCGCGAGTTAAATGGTGATCTACTCGCTGGTCTCATCGTCGCCATAATGCTGATTCCACAGGCGATGGCTTATGCGATGCTTGCTGGGCTGCCGCCTGAAATTGGCTTGTATGCCAGCATCTTGCCCCTTATTGTCTACGGCTTATTTGGCAGTAGTAATTTTCTATCAGTCGGGCCTGTGGCGATTACCTCGTTAATGGTCGCCAGCACCATTGCCGAAACCAGCGCGTGTGGTTTTACCGGAGGCGCCATTATCGTCGGCGTAATGCTGGCACTCATTAGCGGCTTAATGTTACTGCTGATGGGGCTAGCACGCCTAGGGTTCCTAATGAATTTCATTAGCCACCCAGTAATCATTGGTTTTATCAGCGCAGCGGCCATATTAATTGCTCTCAGCCAACTCAAGCACGTGCTCGGCATTGCAATCACCTACGACATATCGACGCTTGGCATTCTGCCTTATACGATTGCTAATTCGGGATTAATTAACGTCGTAACCGTCACAATTGGCTCAGGCGCAATTGCACTATTGGTGCTTGCCAACAAGCCGCTTGAGAAGTTGTTACTAAGCCTCAGAGTCAACAACAATGTCGCCGCGATTATATGTAAATTGGGGCCAATCGTCGTTATTGTGCTTGGAGCTCTAACGGTAAAGATCTTCGCTCTAGACCAGACTCACTCGGTCGCTATTACCGGCAGCATTCCCTCTGGGCTGCCTATTTTCGATCTCAGTCAATTCGATTTTTCGATTGTAAAACAACTATTAATGCCGGCGCTTATCATCTCTTTGGTCGGCTTTGTCGAAAGCATGTCCGAGGCCAAGGCGCTTGCCAGTAAGCGGCGTCAAAAAGTCGAACCAAATCAAGAGTTAGTAGCCCTAGGCCTAGCCAATATAAGCGCATCGGTAACCGGAGCATGCCCTGTTACTGGTGGATTTAGTCGTTCAGCGGTTAACTATTCAGCCGGAGCCAACAGTGGTTTAGCTTCTATCATCACCGCGATTTTTATCGCGATTTCTTTGCTGTTTTTTACACCATGGTTTTACTACTTACCTAAGGCAGTATTAGCAGCAACCATCATTGTTGCCATTGTTAACTTAATCGATGTAAAAGGCATGATCGAAACATGGCGCTACAATAAAGCCGATTCAGCCTCGTTAATCATTACGTTTTTGACCGTTATCGCATTCGGCATTGAGCTCGGCATAGTGGCCGGTATCGTCGTCTCAATTAGCCTTTATTTATTGCGAACCAGTATGCCCCACATTGCCATTGTCGGTCGTGTTGATGCATCAGAGCATTTTAGAAACGTTAAACATTATGACGTTACAGTTTACCGTGACACGCTAATTATTCGTGTCGATGAGAGCCTTTATTTTGCCAACTCGCGCTATCTTGAGGATCGGCTTTTAATCGCCGTGGCCGAACAAAAGCAGCTTAAAAATATTGTATTGATTTGCAGCGCAATTAATTTCATCGACAGCAGTGCCGTAGAGGCGCTGACCAACCTCATCGCTGAACTACGTGACTCAGGCGTTACTTTTCATCTAGCCGAGGTAAAGGTTCCGGTACTACGGCAACTTCAGCGCAGTGAATTATTACAGCAGCTAGCACCAGGAAAAGTGTTTATGAGCACCCATGACGCCGTTCAAGAACTGTGTGAATAAATCGTAGTGTGATGACCTAGATCAAGCGTCTAAATCAAGATTTTAGCTGTAATTAGAGTATTCCAAACTAGCCAACAAAGAGCAGCATGAATATTAAAATGACAAACACATGGATTATTGTGGCCGACGAAAACCGCGGTCGAATCTTTAACGCGCCAGATCGCAGAGGAGGAATAATAGAGCTAGAAACATTAGTTCACCCTGAATCAAGAGTGCCCGAGAAGGACTTGGCTAAGCTTGGTGATGGCTCGTTTCAAACACAAAGTGGCAAGCAGCATCACGGTTTGAATGAACCGGGGAAATTAAAAGACCATGAAGCACTTTGCTTCGCAAAAGATATTGCACATAAGCTTGAAGATGCACGTCATGCTAATCAATTCAGTCAAATAATTCTGGTCGCGGCGCCAAGGTTTCTTGGTAGATTGCGTAAAGAACTAAGCGTATCATTAACTAAGCTAGTTGTTTGGCAGCTCGACAAAGATTTAAGCAAACACAATATTAAAGATATACGCCAGCACTTGCCAACCACCTTACCTCGGCTGCAATGATATAAACGAGATCTCTGCATAAGCCTAATTCGCTGATCAACGATTAGCGAATTAGGCGCTCGTAACGTTATAATATAAAGACACTCACCACCGCGACACCTCTATCAACAAACATAGGGTCAATAAGGCTCTACATGCACCACTACATCGTCTAAACCAAATTGTTCATGCAATGCCCGCTCTATTGCTTCGGTCACCTTATGAGCTTGTGTAGTGCTCAAGTTTGCATCCACACATACGACCACGTCGGCACTGCCACCTTCTCGCAGTGTTCTTGCTCGAACTTGGTGCACGGCCTTTACCTTATCAACCCCCAGCACAACTCGTTGCATGTCATTGGGATTATAGAGGCTATGGTCGACCAGGATAGGAATCGCGCGCAAAAATAATTTAATCGCCATGTAGAAAATAATAGCGGCTACCAGCAACGCTACGATTGTGTCAAACAATGCATATCCTCTTGCGGCTAACTGCCAACCGGCGATAACCGCAAAGGTAGTCAATACATCGCTTAGGGTATGCTTGGCGTCGGCATTCAATAAATCTGAATCGAGGCGCTTGGCCCAATAATGCTGCCAAACGGTTAAGCCGATATTAACCACTAAGGTTAAGATCATTACAACCAAGCCTATATTACTGTGACTTACGCTTTGACCGTAATGGCTAAACGCGTTAATGATCAACTCAACCGCAACCACCGCCAACAAGACGGCTAAGGTAAAAACCGCAAGTTGTTCATACTTTCGATGCCCATAATGATGGTCTGCGTCTGATGGTTTTTCTGAAATACGCAGCGCAATTAAAGCAATAATGTTATTACATAAATCGCTTAGAGAATGCAATGCATCGCCAATAATGGCTGCCGAATTAGTGCTTATTCCAACGGCCAACTTGGTCATCATCATGACTAAATCGGCTAGACCCTCAATTATGATAACCGTTCTAACTTGCATACTCTGTTCGCATTCTCTAATCATTACTAATGAGACATTGCAACACTAGAACAAGCTTAAGGAATTGATTTAAGTCAATTTAGGGTTAAACCATTTAGCTCAAGTGAACACGCAATAAGAAGAGGCGCTGATTGTTGGATCAGCGCCCCTCGGAAAGTTAACCTGACTTTCTTCGCATCACTCTCGTCAGAGTTACGATAAGGATTTTTATCGTAAATGCTTCGCTCTAACCCCGCCCCGACTTTCGCCTTAACCAAGTTGTTACTAGGCATGACCCGCACGAATATAGTCGCACTACGAATGCAATCCGTTATTGACCTATGTCAATGTTTTTGCGTTTTTATACGGTTTTTCTAGCATCCAATCAGTCATCAGCTGATTTCCGTGATATTACCTAATAGTCGGCGCAAGCATGGCTATCAAAATATGGCTATTACAGAATGCTATAGGACTGAATCAGCGCTAAATATTAAATCAAAATGACTTAAGTCAAGACAGCTAATTATCTCCTAAGGCAAGCTGATCATATAATTCAATCGAGGTAGGAATAGCAATGAAAGATTTTTTACTACTCACCCAATGGGGCTGGAGAGCCAGCGGTGTTTTGCTTGGCTTAACCTTAGTCTTCGCTGTTTTTTTAATTAAACCAATCGGCGTTTCAACTCAATATACCCTGCTAGATTCGGTAATCAGGAGTGGCATCGAATCGTGGTTATCGCCACAGAATAAAGATCTCAACGGCGCATATTCAGACCAAGACTCGCCGCTCTACGATAGATTCAACACGTCTATAAAAAAACGATTTCAGCATTCGAGCTATGGTTTGGTATTTGTTGCTTCTATGGTGTTTGGAGGCTTTGTCGCAAGCCGAGTAAAGAAGAAAAACAGCCCGAAAGCACTGGCAAAAGTAGGCTTCACTTCAGCCAAAAAGGTTAGACCAAAAAGATACTTGTTTAGCTTTATTGGCGGTTTCTTAGTTTTATTCGGTGCTCGCTTAGCCGGAGGCTGTACCAGCGGCCATATGATGAGCGGCATGATGCAAACGGCCTTGAGTGGCTATCTATTCACCATAGCCGCCTTTGCAACCGCGATACCGGTAGCAATGCTGATTTATAGTAAATTAAGCAAGATTGACTTGGAGACGATGACATGAATTTAATTACCGCTGTATTTCTCGGAACATTGTTCGGTTTTGTATTACAAAAAATTGGCGCTGCTAACCCAAGAATAGTGGTTGATATGCTGTTACTGCGAAATTTTCACTTAATGAAAAGCATTTTAGCGGCCATAGCGATCAGTAGCTTTTTACTATATCTACTGATGCCAATGGGCGCTATAGACCCCGCACATTTGAAAATAAAGTCAGCACTGATCAGCGTAATGATTGGCGGCGGTATTTTAGGTATCGGTTGGGCTATGGCTGGTTACTGCCCAGGCACCGCATTGGTTGCTAGCGGTACTGGGCGAGTTGACGCCCTAGTTTTTATCATGGGCGGTCTACTTGGGGCCATGGCCAACAGCGTTGTATACAGCGCCTATAGCAATTCTTGGCTTTACACAGAAATAGGCGGCCGGCTAAAAATCGTGGATATGGGCCACAATACAGAATCCTTTATAAGCGATGACTATTATCGGTTAGCCATTGCCGGTTTTATCAGTGCATTTTTAATCATCGTGGCCTTCATGTTACCAGAGAGAAATACCGAAAAATTAGACGACTTGTCTTAAAATAGTCATTCCATTGTTAATTCACATCATTTTTTAACTGAGAGGTCTAACTACCAAAGATGACGCGAAAACGGGAAAATCTCAGTGGCTCTTAAATGCCGACCAAGCGCTCGTGCCGCGAGGTCTCCTGCTTTGGCATGCGCCCAAACAGCGAGTTTTGCAGCCTGCATAGATGATAAATCTTGAGCTAATAAGCCCCCTATTATTCCGCTTAGTACATCGCCCATACCCGCCGTTGACATCGCCGGGTTGCCTAACTCACAACAGAATGCATTGTCGCTATCGACCACCAGCGTTCTGGAACCCTTTAACACAACGACGCCACCAAACTTATTTTGTAATTTCTGTGCTGCGGCCAATCGGTCGGCTTGAACCTCGAGTGTAGCAACGCCTAATAATCGCCCCGCTTCGGCGGGGTGCGGAGTTAGCACCCAATTTTCTCTGGCAAGAGATATTTCTGACTGAGCTAACAAATTTAATGCATCTGCATCTATAACCATTGCTTTCGTGGCCATTAAACTTCGCTCGAACACACCGTGTGACCACTCCGACTGACCTAAACCAGGCCCAAGGATCAACGCGTTTGGGTTTCTAAAAATGGTGTCGAACTGTTCACCCGACTCAAGCCCAATAGCCATGACTTCTGGGCAGCGGGTTAATGCCGCTGTGGTATGTTGACTGCGAGTACCAAGACTGACCATACCTGCCCCACTTATTAAAGCGGCTTCGGCAGCCATAATGATTGCACCACCAAAACCATGATCACCACCAAGTGCTAATACGTGTCCAAACGACCCTTTATGAGAATCGTTGAGCCTCGGTTTTAACAAGGGTGGATTAAAATCAAGTGCTTGCATTTTCAAAACGAGATTTTTGATAATTGATTAGAAACTACAGCATACCGTCAGTGCAAAAGGAAAATGAGAAAATATTTTTCACGAGCGACTGAAATCACTAAAACCAATAACGATAGAGCATATAAACTGGAGAAATCAGCTTAAACTAAGTGAGTGCTAAGTTGGGGTTATAAGTTGAGATATGGCGGCCATATCTCAACCTCACAAAATAAAAAAAAGTGCCACAGGCCAGCCACAACATAGCACGGTGCGTAATCACACTAGCCAATTACTTTTAAAAGCATTCAGTGGTAACTAAATCTGACTTACCCGTGGCACCTAAGCTAAACCCACATTTTGGGGGGACAATGAATTTAGGTTTTAACGGTTATTCTCTTAGCCTTGCTAGCTTCACGTTTGGCAACCGTAATTTCCAATACTCCATGCTTACCCTTGGCTTCTATTTTTTCCGCATCGGCGGTATCAGGCAAACTAAAGCGACGGTAAAAAGACCCATAAGAACACTCTACTCGACGATAGACGTTATTTTCTTCTTTCTCTTCGGTCTCACGCTCGCCCTTGATGGTCAATATGCCATTCTCCATACTGACATCAATATCTTTAGGGGAAACTCCCGGAATATCGGCACTAATGACGAATTTATCTTCTTCTTCTTTAATATCAACCGAAGGCATCCATTGGCTTGTGGCAGCGCTACTGTCATCTAATCGTGGTGAAATAAAATCACCATTCCTAAAGAAGTTGTTAATTTCGTCTTGAAGGCGACTAATGTGCCTAACTGGTTGAGATTGCAATAAGTTCATGATTATTCCTCAAAGGGTTGTGTAAGGTTTACTTCGATTGCTATTTGAGCAATGAAGTAACAATAAAATGTAACTTACTTGGAGGTATTGACCTAAATCAATAAACCCTTATTGCCTTAAACTTTCGGAATAAGCGGTTAATATTGATCCATATCAAAACCATCATTAAGCGCCTAACTACACTGGTTCTAAGATTACATAAATTTGGAGAATCGAGCATGATTAAACGAGCCTTAGTATATGCCTATGGAAATGTCGATCACGACAACACCTATCGGGCAGCCGCAGATTTTGCATTACGGCATGATTGCGAATTAACCGGTGTTTTCGTGACCCACGACTATATGAACTATGCGTCAGTTTATGGTCCCGGGCCTATTAATCTGGCCCAGCATTATTATGAAATGCAAAAGGAATTTGCGACCGCTGCTAAAGAGCGCTTCATCGAGATCACGAATAAAATCGGCTGCAATGCCCAGTGGCACAACTTGTCTGAATTAGAGGCCCAGAGTAAGCCGTCAATGTACACAGACATCTCTTTTGTATCACAGCCTAAGGTAGAGAAAAGCCTCATCTTTAACGATACCGACTTCGTCGACAATTTAGTCATTGATACGGGAATGCCTGTGATCGTAATACCCGAAGCTTGGACACAGGACACATTTGGCGACCGACCGTTGCTTGGTTGGAAAGAGTGTCGTGAAGCCGCGTCTGCTACTCGACACGCGCTATCAATAATGCGAGCTGCCAAGATGGTAGATATCGTAACCGTTGCAGCGAAAATTAACGACAAAGAAGATCTCACCGCCGGCATTCAGATTAGCGCCTACTTGACCGTGCACGGAGTCGAGTGCAACTTTCAAAGCAAGATAAAAGCAGACGATGATCCCAATGAAGCTAACACGCTACACCGCCATGCATTAGTTAATGGCTGTGACCTAATTATTATCGGTGGCTATGGTCACTCTAGACTCCGTGAGATTATTCTTGGAGGTGTCACGAGGAGCTTAATACGCAACAGCAAGGTGCCAGTCTTGTTGGCACATTAAACATTTTATTTAAGTCAGTATAATTCTGAATTTACGAGCTTTAAATGAACCCTGCTTTTTTATGCAAAGCAGGGCCTTTTTTTAATGCGCCGCCGCCAACATGTAGCGTACATAATGATGTAACTCATGGTTAAGATTAAACCAAGTCGAAACCCTAGCAACCATTTCCTCACTCTCCGACATATGTCGGGTCACCAAAGCGTTAGCTACTTGGTGATGTTCCGCATTTTGCTCACTGATCACTTCAAGCTCTTCAATAATGTAATCGTCACTATGGCCATTGAACATCAGAGGCATAATCCGCTTAAAAAACATAAACATAAACTCGTCATGCAAACCGCTTAAATCGTCTGAAAATGAACTGTCAGAGAAACTCTTAAGCTGTTGTATGTCACCTTTTACATCCTTAAGTGTCTTACACGCATACACTAAAGATCTTGCCGTCTCAACGATTTCGGATATGCGAGCGCCTTGCTCTTGGGTTAACTTGATGGTCCGCAACTGACTGGCATAGTGAAGTAAACTTCCCTCAAATGCTTTTAGCTGTTCATAACAATACTCAAACTCACCCTTGCACTTCACAAATTTTTTGAGCCTAGGGTTAAACTCGGCTAAATCTAATTCTGCCGTACCGAGTTGTAAGCCTTTGACACTTAAATAAAGTGTGTCACAAGTAAGGTGAGTAAGCGCTAGCTCAAGGCTATCAATCGCCAGATCGGGCACTTCAATTGGCACCGAAAAGTAATCTACTCGCGCGTCCACATTCACCGGTAATATTCGCTCGATCAAACGAGTGTAATACGACAGTAGCGGCAGAAACACTAAGAGCCCAAGAATGTTAAAGGTACTGTGAAACGCGACCAAACCAAACAAAGGGTCTTGGATACCAAAAAACGATAGTAACTCGGGAACTATTGGTAGCAAGAACACAAAGGTAAGTAGATCTACTAAAAGATTAAATGCGACTTGCCCTAACGCTAATTGCTTTTTTACTATTGATTCCCCCATACTGCCCAAGATGGTGGTGCTAGTAGTGCCCAGATCGGCTCCAATGATTAGGGCGGCCGCTTCACTCAATCCAATCAAATTAGAATTAATCATCGACAGCGCAATGATCATTACCGCCGAGCTAGATTGCATGATGGCCGCCAATACAATACCAATGAATAGGTAGACGGCTGCATGCATCCCCAAGAACTGAGACATATCAACCGATTGAGCCAAACCCGACACGCTCTCTTTCATGACGTCCAGACCAAATACTAATAAACCAAAAGCAAACAATATTTTGCCTAGACCTACAACACGCTGACTCTTTATATACCCGAGATGAGCCGCTGCACCGAAGCCCAGTAGCGGAATTATCAGTGCTTCAAAGTTCATTTTGAAGCCAATCAGAGTAACCACCCAGCCTGTCATTGTGGTTCCCAGGTTTGCGCCCAGAACAACCCCCAGACCATTGAATAATGGCATAACACCAGCGCTAACCAAGGCTAGCACCACCAGCGATACCATAGAGCTACTTTGCATAATCGCGGTAACAAAAACGCCGCTACTGGCGCTACCTATGACGCTATCGGTCCGATGAGTTATCCAAGCTCGTAAGCCGTTACCACTGACTTGACTGATACCCTGCTCGAGGCTGTGCATGGCCATTAAAAATATAGCCAAACCAAAGATAAATGCAAAGGGAGTCATTTTTTCACCTCATCGATTTCGCTCGCCCGACTAATAGAGATTCGAGTATAGACTGGCCCCACTAATTCAAAGAAAACGGTCGAGCCGATTACCAGTGTCAATAAACTCTGCTGATATTGCGGGAAACGCGCAGCTGCTGCCAAAGCCAAGCCAATTGAGACCCCTGCTTGTGGCAACAAAGCATAACGCATCCAGCGCATTGACTGCTCATCTGGCGCACTGATTACAACGCCAAGCCAAGCGCCAAAATATTTACCTGCGCAACGCAAGACAATGTACGCAATACCAAGGTAGCCAATATTTTTTAGTATACCTAGCTCTAACGAAGCACCAGCTATCACGAAGAAAACAATCAAGAAAAGCGACTCAATATCTTCAATTGCATGAAAAGGAGAATCATGATGTTTAGCCAAGTTAACCACTACAACCCCCATCACAATGCAAGCGATTAGGTAAGAAACATCGAGGTAAATGGCCGCACCACCGCATACAGATACTATCCCTAAGGCTTCTAACATCATAGGTTGCCCATCACGTATACGCCCAGTCAAATAAGCTGACGGTAAGCCTAGCAATACACCAAGTACAACTGCTCCAATAATTTCTCTCGCGGCACTGGTTAAAAAAGATACATCAAACTGTCCCGTGTCGAGATTAATAACAACCGCCATCGAAAAGGCAAACAATAATAATGCCCAGATATCATCCAGCGCGACGATCGATAACAATGTATCCGTGAATTGGTTCTCTACTTTTGAGTCTTTCACCACGTCGACAATCGCGGCTGGCGCTGTAGCTGAGGCAATGGTACCGAGTAAAATCGCAAGCTTTGTATCGATTCCAATGAACACCAAACCAATGCTCACAATCAAAGTTGTTATGACGGCGGCTGTCAGAGAAACAATAATGATTTTCTTAGCGGAGCTATCAAACGTCGTCTTTGATAGCTTACCGCCAAGCAGAAACCCCACCATCATTAAAGTGATATCGGTTACCACATTGAAGTGCACGCTAAAAAAAGCCGGTAATAGAGCCAAACCTTGTTCTCCGATCACCAAACCAAGCACTATCAGCATTGTAACCCTTGGTAGGAATGTTCTGTCTGAGAGCGTAGAGATAAACAAACCTAACAATAGCAGGGCACCTAGCGAAATTAAAAAAAGGTCTAAGCTTGGCATCTTAAGCTTGGCACCTCTTGCCACTTATAGTCACCATATATATCAGACTGAATTTGCATACTTAGGGTTCGGGCGGCAATTGCTCGCGATTTTTCTCGACAACAAAATTATTAACTAGACATTCGTTAAGACAGTTGATCTGTATCAATTATGTATAAAGTTGTTGGATGTAAACTTTAGACTTGAGCAAAAAACACTAACAAAAAATACTAACAAAAAACAATGACATTGACAGATCCGCAGATTTCCGACTTTAAGGAGAAACTCATTAGCGAGCGTGAACAGCTGTCACGAACCAAAGAAAGTGTTTTTCATTCAGACATTGACCGAATAGATTTAAGAGTTGAGCGCCCAAGTAACTCGGATGAGAACAAACGCTCAGGCGCTGTCGAAAAAGAGATTGCCCTAGAGCATCACGTATTAGAGAGTTTAGCCGCGATTGATTTAGCCTTAGCGCGTATTAAATCAGACGACTATGGCGTATGCGTAGATTGTTCTGTCGATATTCCATATCAACGTTTATATGCTTTTCCAGCCGCCGCGCGCTGCGTTGACTGTAAATTGAAATATGAAAAACTAAATATTCCCTAACCCTACTTAGAGAAAACTATGAGCGCCAATAAACCGATTACTGTTCCAAACAAAGCCGCCAACACCTGTAAAGTCTGTCATGCTCGCGAGCTATGCTTGTCGTCCTGCTTAAATGAGGATGAACTCAACCGCTTTGACGACATTATCGGGGATCGTGCGTCACTTAATCGCGGTGAATGCTTGTTTATGGCGGGCAATAAAATTAAATCACTATTTATATTGCACTCAGGCTCGGTTAAAACCTATGTAGAGTCAGCCGATGGCGATATGCAAATAACAGGATTTCATTTCTCTGGCGACATCATTGGCATTCATGGTATTGAAAACAGTATGCATGGCGATACTGTTGAAGCCTTAGAGACCAGCAGCGTGTGCGAACTGCGCTTCACTAGTTTGGATGAGATCACTACCGTATTTCCCAAACTGCAAGACCAACTTATGCAGTATATTTTTCGCGAAATGTGCCACGAGCAAACGATGATGTTAGTACTCGGGAAAATGTCGGCTGACCGACGTTTAGCCCACTTTATATTGGACATTTCAGCGCGCTTAAGTGAGCATGGCTTGTCAGCTACAAACATTAGTTTAACTATGACACGCCACGACATAGCGAACTATCTAGGTTTGGCGGTCGAGACGGTAAGTAGGCTACTGACTCGTTTCCAAAAAATGGGAATCATTACCGTTCAACGTCGTCTTCTAACAATATTTGATATCGACGCCTTACAAGATATTTATGATCAAAACGAGTCGCATATCCCCAAAGCATCAATAGGCAAATTAAACGCGGCTAATCACATGCGGCTGTGACTTGAATCAATTTAGTGACGGCGTGATTTAAGCATACTATTGATTCGGGTAATGTTTTTTGGGCAACACACTAATGACCATCAACGATTCGAATAGTACTCCCAAGCATCGTCGGCGAATGATTATTGTCGGCATATTGTTATTTATCATAATGCTTTTCACGTGGGTATTTAACCGAGTCGATCCAATTTCTGTAACACTGACGATGGTTGAGTATGGCACAGTAGAAAAAACGATTGCGAATACACGTGCTGGCACCGTTAAGGCCTGCCGCCGTGCCAAACTTTCGCCAAGTGTTGGTGGTCAAATTGTGGCATTGCCGATTGACGAAGGTGACACCGTTAAAGCTGGGCAATTATTATTGGAACTTTGGAATCAAGATTTAAGGGCTCAGGTGAAGCTGGTCAACAATGAGTTATTTGCATCAAAGAATCACTCAACCGCTTCCTGTGCACAAGCCAAACTGAGCGAGACATCGCTTGAAAGGCTCGAACCGTTGGTTCCCAGCGGTGCGGTTTCCAAACAAAGGTACGACGAAATTAACGCTAATTACCTGATGCATCAAGCTCAATGCAGGGCTGCTGAAGACTCTGTACATATGCAAGAAGCGCATTTGCAAGTGGCTCAAGCACAATTGGCGAAAACCCGTTTATTCGCACCATTTGACGGCGTGGTCGCGAATATCAGCGCAGAGTTAAATGAGTTTGTTACACCGTCACCTATCGGCATTCAGACACCACCAGCGATCGACCTAATTAATACCAATTGCTTCTATGTTACGGCTCCGATAGACGAAGTGGATGCGCCCAACGCTGAACTCGATATGCCGGTGCGAATTCGCTTGGATGCCTTTGGCGATCAATACTTTAACGGCACTATAAGGCGCATTGCGGAATTCGTACTTGACCTTGAGAAGCAAGCACGTACGGTAGATATCGAAGTAGCGTTCAATGACCCTAGTGATTATAAGACTCTATTAGCAGGTTATAGTGCTGACATCGAAATTGTCGTAGATGCGCACTCAAACGTATTACGTATTCCAAGCGAATCACTGATGGAAAAACAAGTTTGGCTATACGACGCTGACAGTAAAACAATTGAACTGCGCGGTATTGAGCCAGGTCTAAGCAATTGGGATCATAGCGAAATCATTAGCGGCCTAAGTGCTGGTGACCGTATTGTACTATCGGTTGAACACGAGGGTTTAAGTCATGGCGCTAAGGTAAACGCCGTTGCCCCCCAAGCAAAAAACAGAGTAAGCAAAGATGATTGAGCTGCGTGATATTAATCGCGTCTTTGATGTTGGCGACGAACAAGTCCACGCATTACAAGATATCAATTTGGATATCGCCGATGGCGAATATATTTCAATTATGGGACCATCTGGTTCAGGTAAATCTACCCTACTCAATATGCTTGGTCTACTAGACCAACCGACCAGTGGCAGCTATCGGCTGAACGACACTAATGTCACCGAACTGAGTGATCGCGAACAAGCCAATGTGCGCTTACACAACATCGGCTTTGTGTTTCAATTTTTTCATCTAGTTCCCAGACTCAGTGCTGCCAATAATATTGAGCTGCCGCTAATTTTAGCTGGTATCGAACCACGGCAACGTCAGGTAAGAGTGACACGATTACTCGAACAACTTAGCATTAGTGACCGTGGACAGCACCGCCCCGATCAACTTTCTGGTGGTCAACGGCAACGCGTTGCAATTGCACGCGCCACCGTCATGCAACCGGAACTAATTCTGGCTGACGAACCCACGGGGAACTTAGATCGTGCCTCAGGCGAGGATGTGGTCGAAGTGCTTGAAGAGCTCAATCGTGCTGGCATGACTTTATTAGTCGTGACCCATGACCCAGAGTTAGGTAGAAGAGCCAAGCGGCGTATTCGCATGGTTGACGGTTGCATCACCGAGGACATTCGTAGCGAGCCAGCTCAAGCAGATTCGACAGCCGAACCATTAACCTCTGAACAAGTGCAGGCCGAACAAATGCGTTTCGACAATTTGCTTAACGAAGAAGCATTAGAGCAACTGCAAGAATACCAAGAGCAAGTTCCGTATAACCTTCGCAACGATAGAAGTTGAACGAAAAGGCGCATAGATATGAGGTTTATCGATAGCACGAGTTTTTGCTTTCACGCATTGTCGGCTCATCGTAGCCGAACAAGCTTAATGCTACTGGCCATGTCTATTGGTGTGGCTTCGGTCGTCGTACTCACGTCTCTGGGCGAAGGTGCGCGCCTATATGTGGTCAGCCAATTTGCATCGCTTGGCTCCGATATGCTGATTGTAGTGCCAGGGCGCGCCGAAACTACTGGTGCGATGCCACCATTGTTGGGAGAAATACCTCGCGATTTAACCCTCGATGACAGCTTGGCACTCTACCGAGAGAGGTCAATTGAATATGTGGCACCGTTACTGGCTGGTACTGCTCCGGTTTCAAATAAACAACTCGAACGCGAATTGACGGTGATAGGCAGCACACCTGAATACTTCAAAGTACGTAAACTGACGATGCTACAAGGAAAATTTTTGCCGCCGGGCGACCCTAAACGCGCTAGACAAGTCTGTGTTTTAGGTGAAAAAGCAAAAAACGAACTGTTCGGAAGCGGGCGCGCAATTGGAAAATGGGTGCGTATCAATGATCGTCGTTTTCGGGTAATCGGCGTACTCAAGTCAGCCGGTGCCGCTCTCGGTGCGGGGCTCAATGATGCCGTTGTTATTCCGGTCGCAGCTGCACAAGCATTATTTAATAGTAATTCGATGTTTCGGGTGTTGGTACAGGCTAAAAATCGTCAATCAATCGCCAGGGCTCAAAGCGCAATGATTAAGATACTGCGCGAACGACATGATGGCGAAGACGATGTTACGGTCATTCAGCAAGATGCGATGCTAGCCACCTTTGACCGGATTTTTAGTGCCTTAACTTTTACCGTTGCTGGCATTGCCGCAATCAGCTTAGGGGTCGCCGGTGTACTCATTATGAATGTAATGTTGATTGCTATTTCGCAACGTACTCATGAAATTGGCTTATTGAAAGCTATTGGCGCACATCGTCGCCAGATTATTCAATTGTTTCTTTTGGAAGCGGCCATGTTAGCAATTTTCGGTGCCATAATTGGTTTACTGATTGCTTACCTAATGTCATCTATTATTGCGCAAATGATGCCGAGTTTTCCGGTGACAATTCCTACTTGGTCACCAATTGTGGCGGTAGTTACGGCCATCGCCACGGGCCTTGTATTTGGCATAATGCCAGCTCGCAACGCGGCTGCGCTTAACCCAGTTATTGCCTTGGGGAAGCGCTAATGCTATTACGTGACTTTGCGAATCTTGCTCTCAGCTCGGTAGTGGCATTGCGCTTTCGTAGCTTCTTAACGGCTTTAGGTATTTCGATAGGTATCGCTTCGGTGGTATTACTTACCTCAATTGGTGCGGGCATCAATAAATTCATGGTATCGGAATTCACTCAATTTGGCACAAACCTGATCAGCATTGTTCCGGGAAAAACCACCACAATGGGCGTCTCTGGAGCGGTCATTGGTAATGTGCGCCCATTGAGCATAGACGATTCCTTAGCGCTAAAAAGGCTACCTCAAGTTAAAGCCGTCGTTCCCGTTGTGCAGGGCAATGCGTCAGTCAAAAGCGGTAAAATGAGTCGTCGAACAACCATCTTTGGCGTTGGCGCTGAACTACCCGAACTCTGGCAAGCTAGCGTCACATTGGGCAAATTTTTGCCCGATGACGACCCACGTACCGCGCGGGCATTCGCAGTGCTTGGTAGCACCATTCATAAAGAGTTATTTGCTGGCAAGAGCCCGTTGGGTGCATTAGTACGCATTGGCGGTGAACGCTATCGGGTGGTTGGTGTAATGGAACCTAAAGGCCAACTTCTCGGTTTTGATATAGATGACGCGGTTTATATTCCAGCGATTAAAGCAATGGGCATGTTTGATCGGCAGAGCTTGATGGAAATAGACATACTCTACCGTGCAAATGCCAACGTAACACAGCTTGTTAGTAAGATTGAGATGCTATTAGAAAAGCGTCATGGCGACTCCGATGTAACCATCACAACACAAGAACAAATGATGGACGTGTTGGGCGATATTCTTAATATAATGACTTTAGGCGTTGCCGCCCTAGGAAGCATTTCTTTGTTCGTAGGTGGCGTTGGAATCGTCACCATTATGAGTATCGCGGTGCAAGAACGCACCGATGAGGTCGGGCTATTACGCGCACTTGGCGCTCGCCGCCATCAAATATTAGCATTGTTTATCAGTGAAGCTATTGTTCTCTCGGCAATCGGTGGTCTCGCCGGGCTTTTAATCGGCGCCGGAGGCGCTTTACTGCTGGGCATCGCTCTACCGGCACTGCCAATAAAACTGGCATGGTTTTATATCGTGCTTGCTGAGTTGCTCGCGCTGTTTATCGGCTTAGTCGCAGGCGTCGCTCCCGCTCTTCGAGCATCAAAACTCAGCCCTGTTGATGCTCTGCGTTCGGAATAACTAATATATTGGTTAACCGCCATTCATATTCATAAAGCGAATGATCTGTCGCTGTTGCGTTGAACTAAAATCAGGCCTCCCAGATTTGATGTTGACTCGATTTCTGTGACCCGCTCAGCAGAATTTAGATCAACGTTAATAATATTGATTAACGCCGTCATGATGCATCGAGACCTGAGACTAGCTTACTAACTTAATACGGCTTTCATCACTTTATCAAAACGGCTGTCCATACAGGCACTGATATCTGTCGTCACAAATTGCCCGTCATAAAACAAACTAAATATCGTTGCTGGGGACGGCACAGATTGTGCTTGCTTGGCGGTTTTAATTTTAATTGTCTTCAATGGAATTTTGCGTTTCTTTGCGGTTTTTATCAACGATGTGTTTACATGATATTCAGCATAAGGGCATCTGTTTGAGTAGTATGCCACTAGGCCTTTTCCCTCAGTGCCGGTAACATCGGCATTGGCAAATTTGTTGAAAACAGGGTTATCAGCGTTTGTATTTAACTTCTTAACCAAAAGTACAAAGCCAGAATCCAGCTCAGCGCAGTGCTCGAAACCTTGCCTTAGTAGCCATTTCCCGTCGCTCATAAAGTGAAATTTCTTGGCTCCGACAATGGTAACTAATCCGTCTTTACCTTGTTTCTTAGCCTCTTTTTCTATTTGTTTCAATAGCGCTTTTCCATGGCCTTGCTTTTTGTACTTTCCGGACACCCAGAAGCAATTAATAAGCAGATAATTTGACGCTAGAATTGGTGCCCAACCATTTTCGGCTGGGCCATACTCAATAAACACTTTAGCTCGTTCATCCAAGCGCAAAAACCGATATCCACTATCGAACTCTCGCTTCAGCCAGTCTTTTTTAGCCTGATAAGACTCGGCGCATCTCTTATCTGAGATCGCGCAACAGATGTGCTCACTATCAATATTATCTTTATCAACTTCAATATATGCCATATTCGACCCTACAATGTTTGCCAGCCTTATTACTGCGCGGTACTACCACCATCAATCACAAGTTCACTGCCAGTCATAAACCCCGATTCGTCCGAGGCCAGATACAAAACTCCATACGCAATTTCATCCGGTTGGCCTATTCGCCCCATCGGAATGCTCGCTCCCAAGGCTTGCTTGGCCTGCTCTATATCGCCACCCTCTTTCGATAATAATTCGTGCACCATATCGGTCCAGATATAGCCTGGATGGATAGAGTTAATACGAATTCCGTCTAAAGCATGCTCCATAGCCGCAACCTTAGTCATTAAGCGCACCCCACCTTTGCTGGAATTGTAAGCAGCCAAATTCGGTATACCGACAATGCCTGCGATGGAAGATATGTTAATAATAGACCCTCCTTGCTGAGCGTCTAACATCTCAGGAATAGCGGTTTTCATACCTAGAAAAACGCCATCTAGGTTAATAGACATAAGCTGCTTCCAAGCCTCTAGAGAGGTGCTAACCAAGGGTTCAGACAGCAACACGCCAGCGTTATTAACTAACACATCAAGATGACCGAACTGTTGTAAAGCATGATCGACCACAAAATGCCAACGCGCTTCGTTAGTAACGTCATGTAAGAGGAAGGTTGCAATGCCCCCTGCCTCTTCGATCTCTTTTACACATTGATGACCTTCGGTCTGTTTAATGTCGGTCACAATCACCGAGGCACCCTCTTTGGCTAATAATTGAGCCTGAGCACGACCAAGGCCAACGGCCCCACCAGTGACGATTGCTACTTTATTTTTTACGCGGTTCATAAGAACTCCTAATCTGAAACATTAATCTATTTGGACAGAATCACACTGCTTCAAGTAAGTTGTGTTGATTTAAGTCAACATTGCTTGTAGCGGTCTAACTTTCTTGATCAGCACAGGTAGTAATACTAGATCGCCGACTAAAGCCGAGATCATGGCAACGCCAGTAAGCATGCCAAAATAAACGGTTGGAACGAAGTTCGAAAATACCAAAATCATAAAGCCCACGGTAATCACCAAAGTGGTGTAATACATCGCTTTACCGATACTGGTAGCGCTGTTATGTAAGGCTTTTGAGTAATCCCTGGTAACATGGTATTCATCGGTAAAACGATGTATATAATGAATAGTGTCGTCAACCGCGATACCTACGCTGATGGCCGCGATAGTGATGGTCATCAGGTCTAGGGGAATGCCCAATACGCCCATCAACCCCAACACGAAAGTGGCCGCAAACAGATTTGGCATGATTGCCACCATGGCCATTTTAAGATTTCGAAACAGCACAATAAACATCACAAATATGGCTAAGAACACCAAGCCTAAGGTCATAATCTGCGAGTTGAACAAGGAATTAAGCATGTTGTTATAGAGCACCAACATACCCGATAAGTGCATTTGCGATTCATCTAGGCCAAAATCTTGAGTCAGCATGGTCTGTATGTCAGCGATTAGTTGATTCCGATCGAGATTCTTATCTGATTCAAATACGCGAACGTTTATGCGAACTTGCTCGCCATCCTCAGACATGTAGGGGGTTAGCAAACGTTGCTTATTTTCGTCTGACAACACCTGGTATATAAAGGCTAAGTCGATGTCGTCTATCGGCTTGGCGCCTTTTAGTTGGTTAAAGACGCTGATTGGCGTGGCCAATGAGACGACCTTACCAGTTTCAGGAATAGCCTCTAAGGCTTTATGTATTTTATCTAGGCGGGCTAGGTTTTCAGCTTTAAACCAATAGCCTGGCAGCGTTTGATCGCTGTCAAAATACTCTTCATCAAAATCATCAAAATCATCAAAATCATCAACCTCCTCCTCCAAGTCTATGCCTTCGCCGCCAGTAAACGATGAGTCAGAAGTCTCTGGCATAGGTTGCTCGGAGATTGCCGATTGTAAAGGTTTAGGAGCATCAAGAATAATGTCTAAGGGTGTCGTGCCGCCTAACTTAGCGTCAATTAAATGCATACCCTGATAGATTTCGGTAGACGCTTTAAAATAATCAATAAAACGATTTTCGACCGTCAATCGAGTTACACCATAAAGTCCAAAGGCTGAAACCAGTAGAAAAGCGGCAATAATGTTGATCGCCTTGGCGTCTATCGAACGTGCAAAGAAGTCGAGAACTTTTGTATTGCCCTCGCTAACACGAATCTTCACCGAAGGCTTAAAAATTGCCAGCAGCGCAGGAAACACAGTAAAGGTAGTGAACATCGCCACGAAAATGCCAATGCACATCATCCAACCAAAATCGATTACTGGCCGAATACCACTGACCAACAAAGAGGCGAATGCGACGATCGTTGTTAACGCTGTGTATAAGCATGGAATAAATTTAGAACTCATTGTTTCAGCCAGTAAGCTCTGTTTAGATTTTGTCGGGTCAACGGCGTACAATTCTCGATAACGCACGATCAGATGAATGTTAAGTGACAAGGTTATGATAAGTAGCAACGACAAAAAATTAGATGACACTACGCTCACTGGCCAATTCATAAGCCCAAGTAAACACATCATCAAGTAAGCCGTCACGGCACAGACGATCAAAGGCACCAACACCCAGATAATTTGCCTAAACGCAATAGTTAAAATAAGTACGATAACCAGCAACGCCGCCCCACCAAATACAATCAAGTCGTTTTGAATATAGTCAATCGAATCACTAGCGATCATCGGCACGCCGCCTAGAAACAAGGAGGCCTTGGCCTGATGCGATTGCATTATTTTTCGCACCTCTTCTATTAGCACTGCCTGACGATGCTGAAAACTAATTAGCCGTTGTTGATAGTCCAGAGTCACAGATTCAAGCTGCTCCCGCTCGTCTGGCGTGAATTGCCGCGTTTTTGATTGATTACGCAGTGTATTTCTCTGTCGATAGGCCGCACTTAATTCTGGATCTGATTTAAGTTGTACTATCAGTGCTGTAGTGGCCAAATCCTCACTGACTAACAAATCGCGATACAGCGGACTGCTCTTAAACTCCTGTTTAGCTAGTTCTCTATTGGCCCTCTCGCTTAGTAAAAAAATGGGGCTTGTATTCACTTCTAACAGCGTCAACGGTGGACTTTGCATCAATGGCACATCGACAATCGAGGTTATTGAATCAACTTCGTCCAAGGCCAATAAACTCTCACGCAGGATGCTCAAATCCGACAAAACTTCATCACTGAATAGATCAGCCTTCGGCGAATAACTCAATACCAAATAATCACTATTACCGTACTGACTCACGACCTCTTGGTAATACTGTAATGAGGCATCGTTTTCTAACACTAAAGAATCGGACGACGCGTCTAGTCGGAAATTGCCAATATACTGCGTAAGAGCAAGTCCCAAAATG
>Ga0075467_10001221_pt1 | contig 21239 bp, 16 predicted proteins | sample DEB08_DNA_9_FD_75067 | JGI IMG/M metagenome (GOLD analysis project Ga0075467, IMG submission 75067) | Aqueous microbial communities from the Delaware River and Bay under freshwater to marine salinity gradient to study organic matter... | ecosystem: Environmental > Aquatic > Marine > Coastal ... | reverse complement strand
GTCGACAAATTTTCGTGCGTTCCTAAAGATACGCATCCATGCACCATCTTCACCCCAGTCATCTGGGTGCCAGGAATTCTGCACTGTGCGATAAACCCGCTCTGGGTGCGGCATCATCAATGTGGCGCGACCATCGCTGCTGGAAACACCGGTAATACCCTCTGGCGAACCATTGGGGTTGGCCGGATAAGTTGATGCAACCTCGCCATTATTGTCAAGGAAACGCATGGCCACCTGATTGCTGGAGAGCAACCGATCCATCGCCTTCTGGGAGGAGAATTCCGCGCGCCCCTCGCCGTGAGAAATTGCAATCGGCATATGAGATCCGGCCATACCCTGCAAGAATATAGACGGCGACTCTTCAACTCGAACCAGCGAGAAGCGCGCTTCAAACTGCTCTGAGTAATTGCTGACAAAGCGTGGCCAGAGTTCGGCACCGGGAATCAATGTCTTGAGGTTACTGAGCATCTGGCAGCCATTACAGACGCCGAGACTAAAGCTGTCGGAACGCTGAAAGAAGCGCTGAAACTGGTCGCGTATTTGCTCGTTAAATAGCACCGTCTTGGCCCAGCCTTCGCCGGCACCCAAGACATCACCGTAGGAGAAACCACCACAGGCAATCACACCGCCAAAGTCACTCAGCACACGCCGGCCAGCGAGCAGATCGCTCATATGCACATCCACCGCATCAAACCCAGCGCGATCAAATGCCGCGGCCATTTCAAGATGGCTGTTAACCCCCTGCTCACGGAGAATCGCCACAGCAGGCCTAACACCGGAATTAATATAGGGTGCGGCGATATCATCGCTGGGATCGTAACTGAGCTTCACCGACAGACCTGGGTCGTTGCTGGCAATATTATTAAACTCTTCTAAAGCGCAGTCGGTATTGTCGCGCAGTGCTGCCATGCGATAGGAGGTTTCGCTCCAGGTCCGCTGCAAATCAACCCGCGGGCGCTTAAACAACGGCAACTTTTTATTGATAATCTCAACGGTCTGATGACTGTTTAAACCACCCAGCAGATGCACGTCGACACCGGCATTGCTAAAGCGCTCTGCCACCCCATTGGTGTGCTCAGCAGAGACCTGAATCACTGCTCCCAGCTCCTCATTAAACAGCGCGGCAATAGGATCATCACCAAGGCCAAAGAGGTCGACAGAGATACCTACGTGCCCGGCAAATGACATCTCAACCAGAGTGGCCAACAGGCCGCCATCAGAGCGATCGTGATAGGCGAGAATATCGCCCTGCTCAAGGGAGACCTGCATGGCATCAAAGAAGTTTTTCAACAGCGCAGGGTTATCTAAATCTGGCGCCGTATCACCCATCTGCTGATTCACCTGAGCGAGAATCGAGCCACCCATGCGCTGGGCACCTGCACCCAGGTCGAGCAATAACAGCTGGGTTTCACCGGCGTCGGTACGCAGCTGCGGGGTGACTGTTTTACGTACATCGAGAACCGGTGAGAAGGCGGTAATAATCAGCGACATTGGCGAAGTCACCGCCTTGTCTTCATCGCCATCAGTCCAGGTGGTGCGCATGGACATGGAGTCCTTGCCCACCGGGATAGTAATACCCAGAGCCGGGCACAGCTCCATGCCCACGGCCTGCACAGCGCGGTAGAGCTTTTCATCTTCGCCGGGATGACCGGCGGCACTCATCCAGTTAGCTGAGAGCTTGATATCTTGCATCTGGCCAATGCGTGCCGCGGCTATATTGGTAATCGCCTCACCAATAGCCATACGCCCTGAGGCTGGCGCATTAATCAGCGCCAACGGTGTGCGCTCGCCCATAGCCATGGCTTCACCAGCGGTGCTGTCATAAGTCACTGTAGTCACTGCACAGTCAGCCACGGGAATCTGCCAGGGGCCGACCATCTGATCGCGAGCGACCATGCCGCCAACCGTGCGATCGCCGATGGTGATTAAATAGTTTTTACTCGCCACTGTGGGGTGGCGCAGCACCTGAAATACAGCGTCTTCAATATTCAGTTTTTTCGTGGCGAAGGGTTTGCCTTCAGCCTGGTCGCGCTCGGCGACGCGATGCATCTTTGGCGCCTTGCCAAAGAGTACCGACATGGGCAGATCTACGGGATCATTTTTGAAATAGCTGTCGCTGACAGTGATCGTTTTATCTTCTACCGCTTCGCCAACTACGGCTACTGGGCAGCGCTCTCGGTGACAGATCTCCAAAAAGCGCGTCAGGTCGCGAGGCTCGACGGCCAGTACATAGCGTTCTTGAGCTTCGTTACACCAGATGGCTACAGGTGCCATACCAGGTTCGTCGTTAGGTACTTTGCGCAACTGGAAATGGCCGCCAGTGCCGCCATCTTTGACCAGCTCCGGCAAAGCATTGGAGAGCCCGCCGGCCCCTACATCGTGAATAAAGGCAATCGGGTTATTGTCACCCTGCTGCCAGCACTGATCGATCACTTCCTGACAGCGTCGTTCCACTTCTGGATTCATGCGCTGCACTGAGGCAAAGTCGAGATCCACTGAGCTCGAGCCAGTGGCCATAGACGAGGCGGCACCACCCCCGAGACCAATCAACATGGCTGGACCACCGAGCACGATCAACTGTGCGCCGGGTTTAAATTCAGGCTTATCTACATGGTCGGCGCGAATATTGCCGTAACCGCCAGCGATCATAATCGGCTTGTGATAGCCGCGACGCTGACCGTCAAAGTCCACTTCAAAGCTGCGCATATAGCCGCAGATATTGGGGCGACCGAACTCATTGTTAAACGCGGCGCCACCGATTGGACCTTCGAGCATAATATCCAGTGCCGAGACTATACGCCCAGGCTTGCCATACTCTTCTTCACAAGACTGCTTGTAGTTGGGGATATTGAGATTGGAGACGCTAAAGCCCACCAGCCCCACTTTCGGTTTTGAGCCGCGGCCCACTGCACCTTCGTCGCGGATCTCGCCACCGGAACCGGTGCCGGCACCAGCATAGGGAGAGATAGCCGTTGGGTGATTATGGGTCTCTACTTTCATCAGCAGGTGCACTGGCTCTTGGCTGTAGCCATAGAGCTTGGTTGCCGGATCCGGATAGAAACGGCCACCCTCGGTGCCTACCACTACGGCAGCGTTATCCGAGTAGGCTGAGAGAACGTTCTCACCATTGACCTTGTAGGTATTTCGAATCATGCCAAACAGGCTGTGCTCTTGGTCTTCACCATCGAGGGTCCAGCTGGCATTAAATATTTTGTGACGGCAGTGCTCTGAGTTGGCCTGAGCAAACATCATCAATTCCACATCGGTGGGATTGCGCTGGAGACCGTTGAAGCTCTCCACCAGATACTCTATTTCATCTTCGGCCAGTGCCAGACCCAGCTCAGAATTGGCTTTTCTCAGGGCATCAACACCGCCGCCCAATGTATCGACACTAGTGACTGGAGCCGGCTCTTGATGACTAAATAATATCTCCGCCTGTTGCAGCCCATCGAGCACTGTCTCAACCATGCGATCATGGAGTTCAGCGCCTAGGTCGGCAAGCTGCTGCGCACTGAAGGCCTCTTCGCCCTGAACATAATAGGCGGTGCCGCGCTCGACCCTGACAACCTGATCTAGGCCGCAGTTGTGGGCTATATCCGTGGCCTTGCTCGACCAGGGTGAAATGGTTCCAGGTCTTGGCACCACTAAAATAAGCTGTCCTTTGGTGGCGGTCTTTTCCTCTCGTGGACCGTAAGTCAGCAGCGCCTGAAGCGTTTCCACTCCGCTCTCAGAGAGCGGCTGAGTCAGCTCGGCAAAATGCACAAATTCAGCGTAGACTGACACCGTAGAGGGCACCGCTTGCTGCAGAGTTGAAAGGAGTTTTTTACGTCTAAACGCAGACAGAGAAGGTGCGCCGGTGAGGATCATCATAGAGGCAGTGCTCGCAAAACTTTCGAATGAGAAAGCGCGGTATTCTAGCTGAAAAAACTGTCGGTAGGCAGATAGAATTGAGTAAAGCCTGTACAATTCTTGTAGCTACAGGCATTTTGAAGTAATTATTTACTAAGATGCCCCTTCAGCAATCGAAAGCGGCCATCTAGAGCAACATTTCAGGAATCTTTTGGAGAGCACTTTGCTCGGACCTATAACAAAATTTGCAACTCGATTCCCAGTCAGCGCAAGACGCGCTGGCACGCGCATCACTTTGGCCTTTACCGCTGCATTATTTCTCTTCCATTTTAGCAGCAGCGCCCGTATCAGCGACCTTCAACAGGTGCAACTCAGCGGCACATTGCAGATGCTCACTGTCGACGGCCCAACCACTTACTATGAAGACGGCAGGGGTAAAAATGGCCTTGAGTATTTGCTTGCCAAAGCCTTTGCTGAGAGCCTCGGTGTAGAGCTGGTGGTGCGGTCAAAGCCTAGCCTGAAAGCCCTGCTGCTTTCAGTCGGCGGGCCCGAAGGCAATTTTGCCGCCGCCAACATTACCATCACTGAAAGCCGCAGCAAGTTGCTGCAATTTAGCGACCCCTACCTGCAGGTGACACAATATTTGGTTTACCGCCGTGGCTCAGCGCGGCCACGCTCACTGGCAAGTCTCGACGGCGACCTACTCATAGTTAAGGGCTCGTCTCACAGTGAACAACTCAAATACTGGGCCAGACAATATCCAACTTTAGCTTGGCGTGAAAACGCCAACAGTGAAATGAGCGAGTTGCTGCGTATGGTTCACGACAGTGAGATCGATTACACCGTGGTGGACTCCCTAGCCTATTTGGTAAGCCGGCATATCTACCCCCAAGTGCGTCGGGCCATCGATATTTCCGACCCCCAATCTGTGGCCTGGGCCTTTCCCCGCCATGGCGACGGCACCCTGCTAGCGGCGGCCAATCGCTTTCTCAGCGACTACAGTGCCAGCGGCAAATTAGCGGCATTAAAAAATGACCTGTTGGAACAGGCCGACAATTTCTCTGTGGCTGGATCTCAGCGCTTTGGCCAGCTAGTCAATAGCAGGCTGCCAAATTATGAGCCGCTGTTTAAGCTGGCCGCAGAGCAGTTTGGTTTTGACTGGCATCTGCTGGCCGCCGTGGCCTATCAAGAATCGCACTGGAATCCAAAGGCACGCTCTCCCACCGGCGTTCGCGGCTTAATGATGCTGACCCTGACGACCGCCCGGGAAATGAATATAACCAATCGCCTCGACCCACAGCAAAGCCTGACTGGCGGCGCCGCCTATCTGTCGAAACTCCGCTCGCGCCTTCCGGATCGCATCAGCGAACCAGACCGCACGCTGCTGGCTCTGGCGGCCTACAATGTCGGCTTTGGACATATGGAAGATGCGCGCATTCTCACTCAACGCAATGGACAGGATCCGGATTTATGGGAGCATGTGCGCCAGCACTTACCCAAACTGAGCAATAAAAAGTATTACCCAACACTTAAATACGGCTATGCGCGGGGCAATGAGCCAGTGATCTATGTGGACAATATTCGCTACTACACACGCTATCTGGAACTTCATGAGCTCTCTCAGCAACTGGAGGTGCAAAATGAAGAAGCGCTGCAGCCAAACAGCGAATGGGAAGACTCAGCGCCCTCCTCTCTCTAAAGCTTGGTTAATCATGAGCCCTATAATTTTAGCGCTTTTTCTGCGGCCCGCTTAGCGCGAAAAAAATCACTCATAATCGCCCCGCACTCCTCTGCCAAAACACCTCCCTGCCAATCGATGGAATGGTTGTAGTGAGATTCATCCATCAGTTGCAACTGACTTTCCAAGGCGCCAGCGCGAGGCTCTCTGGCACCAAAAATAATCTTGCCAATACGGGCGTGAACCATGGCGCCGACACACATGGTGCAGGGTTCAATAGTCACATAGAGATCGCAGCCACTAAGGCGATAGTTACCCAGCGCTGTGGCAGCGTTGCGCAGAGCAATAATTTCAGCGTGGCCGGTGGGGTCGCAGCTGGTGATAGGCTGGTTGTAACCCTCGCCAATCACCTCGCCATCTTTGACCACCACAGCGCCAACCGGCACTTCTCCCACTGCCGCAGCCTGTTGCGCAAGCCCCAGAGCGCGACTCATAAAATCTTCTTCTACAGACACATCAATACCCTTACTGAAAACTCACTATGTAGCCACGCGCCAATCGCGTAAACTCTCTGACTTAATTCTGGCTTAGAGCGGTCAACAGACGCCATAAATAGCTAAAGCCAAAGGACCCAATATTCACCATGCCGACAATAACAAGCAATCTCAGCCCGGCACAACCGATCAGCATTAGCCCTGACTGGAAAGTGCAACTGAGCCAAGCGGTCACCTCCATAGATGAACTGCTGAGCTATTTAGATCTGGCCCCAGAGCAGCTCTCTACTAGCCAGCAGGCAGCAGCAGAATTTGCCCTCAAAGTGCCCAAGCCGTTTATCCAGCGCATGGAACCGGGAAATCCTAAAGATCCACTACTACTTCAGGTACTGCCAGTCAGCGCCGAAATGCAGCAGAGTCCAGACTACAACAAGGACCCCCTGGAAGAAAGTAAGCACAATCCTATCGCGGGCATTGTACATAAGTACGCCAATCGACTGCTGCTGGTTATTAGCCCAGCCTGTGCGATCAACTGCCGCTACTGTTTTCGTCGCCACTTTCCCTACAGTGAAAATCGTCAGAGCAAGCAGCAGTGGCAATCTGCTCTGGACTATATTCGCAGTGACGAAAACATCAATGAAGTGATTTATAGTGGCGGAGATCCATTGGCCGCCAATGATAATTTTCTCGGCTGGCTAACTACCGAAATTGCCGAGATAGCTCATATCAAGCGACTGCGTATTCACACCAGACTGCCGGTGGTAATTCCAGCGCGCATAGATCAGGGATTTTTAAACTGGGCCACAGCCACCAGACTCAAACCCATTGTGGTGCTGCATATTAATCACGCCAATGAGATTGACGCCGAGGTTGCCAGGACGATCAACAAATTATTAGACGCTGGTATGCAAGTGCTTAACCAGTCGGTGCTGTTGCGCGGGGTTAATGACAGTGCCGTGACGCTGGCGAAATTGAGTGAACGATTATTTGATTGTGGCGTATCGCCTTACTATCTACATCTCTGCGATCCGGTTGCCGGAGCCCAGCATTTTGATCTAGACGACAGTGTCGCCAAGCAGATTTACAGCGAGTTACAGTGCTTACTACCGGGATTTTTAGTGCCGAAATTGGTGCGCGAAATACCTAGCAGGCAATCAAAGACTCTTATTAATTAGCCTTCAGTTAAAAACTGTCTAAAACCTTATAAAACAGCCTAATAGATACCGCGCACCGATTTTCAGCATTGCTACAAATTAAATGGGTTACAAATTACATACGCATCAGAGCACAGATTTTATTGCCCGCGGGATCACGCAGATAAGCCAAGTACATATCACCCATACCGCCGCCAGCGCGAACACCTGGAGCGTCTTCACAGGTAGTACCGCCATTAGCCAGACCAGCAGCATGCCATGCATCGCCCTGTTCCGTGCTAGTAACATTAAAACCAATGGTACTGCCATTGCCGTGACTGGCAGGCTGGCCATCGATTGGCACACTCAAGGCAAGAATACCGCTCTCACTCATGTAAAAACAGCGGCCCTTGGGATCAATTGTGCCGGCCCCAAAGCCTAACGCACCCATTGTGGCATCGTAGAATTTCTTGGACTCTTCAATGTTGTTGGCACCGATCATAATATGACTGAACATAATTTCTCTCTCATTTTTATTGTGTCTGGTTTTAAATCGCGTTCTTTATCGATAATTTTGGTCGGTATTGCAAGGCTTTTTAAGTTTTCACGTGACAAATTTATGCAGCGTTTGATCTCGCCCGAGCAACATGTGAATTAGTCGGCTTGCCCAATAAGCTAGAAATCGATTGTCCTACCTCGATCAACTTATCCAAGTCGATGCCGGTAGAAATACCCATACCTTCAAGCATATAAACCACATCTTCGCTGGCTACATTGCCGGTTGCATTCAATGCATAGGGGCAACCACCCAAACCTGCCACTGAGGCATCCACTGTGGCAATGCCGTATTCCAGTGAAGCGCAAATATTGGCCAGCGCCTGACCGTAGGTATCGTGACAATGCAGCGCAAGCTTATCCGCCGATGTTCGCAGTAACAGATGATCTAACAGGCGCTTAAAGTGCCCCGCTGTGCCGACACCAATAGTGTCGCCCAGAGAGACTTCATAGCAACCCATATCAAACAGCGCCCGAGAAACCAGATCTACCTGCTCGGGTGTAACCATGCCATCGTAGGGACAGCCAACCACGCAGGATATATAACCGCGCACAGCTACACCCTGATCCCGGGCAGCCTGCATAACAGGTTCGAAACGGGTCAAACTTTCAGCGACGGTGCAGTTGATATTTTTCTGCGAAAAGCCTTCAGAGGCCGAAGCAAAAACTGCCACCTCTTTGATCCCAGATTCCATGGCCCGCTCAAACCCTTTGAGGTTGGGCGTTAGCGCAGCCAGAGTTATCGCATGAGTTGACCTCAAGCCGGCAAACACCTGGTCGCTATCGGCCATCTGGGGCACGCTGCGGGGATTTACAAAACTGCCGGCTTCGATATAGCTGACACCAGCATCGATCAAGCCGTGGATAAGATTAATTTTGTCCGCGGTTGAAACCGCCGCTGATTCGTTCTGCAAGCCATCTCGTGGACCCACTTCGACTAGTTTGACTGACTGTGGAATGGTCATCTAATTACCCTCTTATCCAAGCTGCGCTGCGTTTTTCAAGAAAGGCATTTAAACCTTCACGGCCCTCTTCACTGCCGCGAATTTCAGCAATGCGACGGCTAGTTTCGGCAACCAGTTGATCAGTGATGGGCACAGCCGCCACATCGGCAACCAACTGTTTGGCCGCCGCCATGGCCAAGGGACCGTTGTTGAGTAATATCTCAACCATTGCTTCAATACGCTGATCCAGCTCAGTTTCCTCACAGAGCTCACTCACGAGCCCCAGATCCAATGCCGTGGCAGCGGAAAAACGTTCCGCGGTCATACAGTAACGGCGCGCGGCACGGGGTCCAATGGCAGCGCTGACAAAGGGGCTGATCACTGCTGGGATCAGACCCAGTTTGACCTCGGATAGACAGAAACTCACAGCTGGCGTAGCAAACACCAGATCACAGACAGCGGCCAGACCCACACCGCCACCGAAGGCAGCGCCCTGAACCCGCGCAATAGTCGGTTTTGATAGAGTATTGATACGCCGAAACATCGCCGCCATCGAAGTTGCGTCGCGCTGGTTTTCTTCATAGCTGTAATCGGCCATGCGCCGCATCCAAGCGAGATCGGCACCGGCGGAAAAACTGCGACCAGTGGCCTGTAAAATAACTATGCGCACGCCAATATCCACTTCCAGAGCGTCAAAGATCGCGCTTATCTGGGCGATCAGCTGGTCATCAAAGGCATTGTGCTTATCGGGGTTATCAAGAGTCACGGTGGCAACACCGCGGCTATCCGTTTCAGTTGTTACCATTTGTTGAATCACTGCTTTAACTACCTCACTGTTTAAAAACTGGAACCTATTGTATTAACAACTGTGGCAGTGGGCCATTTGATCTCGCCGTGCCCTGCCAATCTGGCCAATATACTTTGCTGCTGCCTAAATAAGTAACTTACTTATAGCAGCTTACTTGAGTATTTTCTTACCGCGCACCCTAACCGTAACCTCTAATTGACAAAGGTTGGAGGCGAAAAGCGACGCAGCAGTCACCACCTATGCATTGCTGGCTATATCAAAGGGGCAGAGCGGCGCCAAGAAACCCTTGATATAGTCCATTAGGGTTATCTAGCTAGCGCTATTGGCATAGTTCAAACTACAAAATATGCGACTTAGCACCGGCCAATCACCGGCAAAAAACTTGGAAAATCTTCCGCTACTGACTAATTGTGGCTCTGGGTTAGGGGCTCTTTGATTTCGCTGACTCTTAATATAGAGCTTTATTTAGTCCTATTAGTGATTTTAGCGATGCTGTCAAAACGCGATATAAGCATGAATAAACTGTCGGTTTTAGACGTTAACGAAAGTGTTTATTAGTGGTAATATCACAGCCGATTTTCCGCAATTAAGGAAGGTCGCTACTTATAAAAACAAAAAGTGTAACTCAGTACCAACCAATAATTAGGGGATTATCATGAAGAAGCTCACTCTCAGCTTGTACACCGCTGCGGCTACTCTGGCCATGGCCGTCAGTGCGCCCGCGCTGTCACAGGCTTTAACGCTCGAAGAAATCATAGTCACGGCAACTAAGCGCGCCGAAGGACTACAAGAAGTACCCATCGCCATCTCAGTAATGAGTGGCCAAGAGATGAGCGCTAAAGGCCTCACGAAGATGGAAGATCTCTCCATGTACATGCCTAACGTGCATGTGGCTGAAGCCAGTGCTGGTACGCAGATGTTTATTCGCGGTATTGGTTCAGGTGTTAACTACGGCTTTGAACAGTCGGTCGGTACTTTCGTCGATGGCGTCTACTTCGGTCGCGGCCGCAGTGCCCGTGGCAAGTTCCTCGACATTGAACGTGTTGAAGTCCTGAAAGGACCCCAGTCAACTCTGTTCGGCAAAAATACCATTGCCGGTGCATTGAACATCACAACTGCCCAGCCCACCGAAGAGTTCGAAGGCTATGTCAGTGCCGGTTACACCACTGAGCTAGAGGCTTCAACTATCACTGCCATGGTCTCTGGACCACTGAGCGATTCGGTTCGTGGCCGTCTGGCTGTGCGCTCTTATGACGACAAAGGCTATGTCCGCAACCTCGCCGCCGACGGCGTCGATGGCCCGCAAAATGAAAGCGTCTATGCTCGCGCTACCCTGGCTATAGATCTCAACGAAGACTGGACTGCTACGATCAAAGCCGAGCACGGCTATGTGGATGTCCTCGGCCGCCAAGAGCTGATTTCAGATACTGATCTTTCCATTGGCCCATCAGCCGCGCTCTACGGTTCACCGTTGGGTTCAACCAATTTTGAAGCTGGATTTGGTTACACTACTTATGAACAAAACGTTCGCGATTTGCCACTATTTGATGATACTGAGTCAAATATTTTCCAGGTCACTCTGGACGGTGTTGCTGGCGAACATGGCGTTAAAGCGGTTATCGGTTACACCGACTACGAGTTTACCAACAGCTTAGACTCTGACTACAGCCCGTTAAAATTATTGAATCGCGGACGCAACGAGCAGCACGAGCAGTTCAGCGCTGAGTTGATCATTAGCTCGCCAAGTGACGACAAGTTCGAGTATCTGGCTGGCGCTTTCTTCCAGACTGAAGAGCTGTCTAACGATCGTTACACTCACGTTGATCTGTCAGCAGTAGCACCACTACAGAACGGTGTATTTGCCCTATTGAACGCAGCCAACCCAGCTCTGGGCGGCGCAAGTTTTGCCCAGGCAGTTTTGGGTGGCAATTTAAGTGCAGCGACTCAAAGCGGTATTTTGGATGCCACTGCACGCAGCTACTTTGAACAGGAGGCAGACAGCTGGTCAGTCTTTGCCGAGGGTACATACAACATCAATGATAGCTTCCGCGTAACTGCTGGCTTGCGTTATTCGGAAGACGAGAAAGACATGTCTAAGCGCGGCACGGCGTCTAACATAGATCCAACTGCAGCCTCCTCCACCTTGTCCGTGCCTCAGTTGGCAGCGGTATATGGTCAAGCACTCAAACTGGCTACTGTCCATGCTTACACCAGAGATCGCAAAGAAGACCATGTCACTGGCCACGTTAACTTGCAGTGGGATATGAACGACGATGCAATGGTCTACCTCGAGTTGGGCAACGGCTATAAAGCAGGCGGATTTGACGAAGATAACGGCATGGGCCGCGAAATCGAAACGGTTAATGGCGTTACCGATGATCTGGCCGACTTTGAAGATGAGTCTGTTGAGACTATCGAAATTGGCGCCAAAATCAATCTCGCCGATGGCCGTGGTCGTCTGAATATTGCCGCATTTAGCAGCAACTATGAAGATGTTCAAGTCTCTACTTTTGACGGCAATGCCGGCTTTGTAGTGGGCAACGCAGCAGAGTCTGAAGTTCAGGGTATTGAAGCAGACGTACTTTACCGCTTGACTGAAGAACTCACCTTTAACGGTGCTTTCGCTTATCTGGATGCTACTTACAAGTCCTTCCCTGGTGCTGGCTGTAACCTAGCTCAATCACTAGTCTGGACAGGTACAGGCGGATGTGTTCAAGATCTGAGCGGTCAGCCGTTGCAGTTTGCTCCTGAGCACACAGCTAACATTGGTGTCACCTACGAGAGAGCACTGTCTTCCGGCTTAATGTTGAGCGCTGGTTTGGACTACAACTGGAGTGACGACGTGGTTGTCTCTGCCGACCTGGATGAGAACTTAGTCCAGAAAAGCTTTGGTAAACTCAACGCCCGTATCGCCATTGCTGGAAATGACCAGTGGCAGGTATCAGTAGTAGGCAAGAACTTGCTTAGCGAAGATACCTTTATGTGGGGTAACGACATTCCACTGGGTTCTCTGGGATTCCAAGGCGCTTACTTCAAGCTAATCGATCCACCGCGCACTGTTGAAATTACAGCTCGCATGAACTTCTAATTGCTAATTTTAAGCGCTAATTTAAGTGCTTTAGTAAGTTCTAAAAAAGTAAGTAGTACGAAGAAGTGAAACGAAAAACCGCGGCCTAGGCCGCGGTTTTTTTATGCCGCTTTTTCAGCTCAAACAGAGATCAAAAAGTAGCGTAAATCTAAATAAGAAAATGCTTGCAAGCAGCGCAAATCAGGATCTAAATATGGCCCATAAGCGCCTGTATCTTAGACACAGGAACCCTCACGTAATGATCGATCAGGCATCGCCTTCTAAATCCTAAGACTGATGTATATGCCGTCACTGGCAGTAATGCTGTTAAATAAAATGACAGACTCAGCCCCATTTAGGCGGCCTCTGGAAGCTATATTCAATGACCAATATTTCGATGCTAGAGTTCAATCGCATTATTCAAGGGGCTGCTCTGGCAGACAGCGCTGAAGAACAGGTGCAGCTGATTGTCGATGCCATAAGTGAAGTGATTGCCACCGATGTCTGCAGTCTATACCGACAAAATGCGAATAAAGACATGGCACTGATCGCCAGCCATGGCCTAGCTCAGGGGCACCCTTTTATTATTCCTGCCAATCAAGGATTGGTCGGCCGCGTGGCACGGTCACGCCACAGTATTAACCTTATCAATCCGGATGAACTGGCTGACTATTACTATGTTGCGGGTTCCAATGAAGAACAGTTTCACAGCTTTTGCGGCGTGCCGCTGGTGCAGCGCGGTGATGTGATTGGCGTACTGGTGGTACAGAGTCGTCGTCCCCAAGCCCTAGCACCTGAGCAGGAGGCTTTTTTAACCACCTTGGCGACCCACCTGGCACTGCTGCTGGCATCGTTACCCGCGCAGTTATGCCAACCGTCAAGGCCGCTGCTCAACGATTACCGCAATGGCATCAGTGGTGCTCCAGGCATTGCCATAGGGAGAGCGCGGGTACGTCGTGCCGCGGGGCTAGCCAATGCTGCAGAATCCACAGCTGAGCACATCGAACAGGAACTTGACGCTTGGCGCGCCTTAAAATCCAGAGTTATGGCTGAGCTGAAACAGGAGCGGCACATAGTCGAACAAACTCTCGGCGACAATCTGGCGGCCGTAGTCGACGCCTACCAGATGTTATTGGATGACCCGGGTTTCGGTGCACATATCACTGATGCCATCAAAACCGGAAAAGTCTTGCCCTGGGCACTAAAACTGGCGGTGAGCTATTTTTCTGAGCTGTTTAAAGCCATGCAAGACCCCTACCTGCGCGCTCGCCATGAAGATATAGAACAACTTGGAGACAAACTCTACCTTGCCTGGCGTGGCCATGGGCCGGAGGTTATGGCGCCGGAGGATGGCTCGCCGATAATACTGGTCGGTGATCAACTCAGTGTTTCCGATATTGTCAGCCTGCCCATTGACCTTATGGTGGGGATAGTCTGTTCTGCTGGCGCCGCACTCTCGCATATTTCAATTTTCGCCAACGCGCTGGGAATTCCAGCAGTGGTGGGTGTAGGTGAATTGTCGCTACCCATGGGCCAACAACTGATTGTTGATGGCGACAATGGACAGGTTATTATTGCCCCCAGCGATGCCCTGATCACGGAATACCAGAGTACTATCAAGAGCCAACAAGACGTTGCCCGCCGCTTCGCAGTAAACCGTGATCTTGCCGCCGTAACCACCGATGGCGCAAAGGTCACCCTGATGGCTAACTCTGGTCTACAAGCTGATTTACTGCCTGGGCTCAAGAATGGCGCCGAAGGTATTGGTCTCTACCGCAGCGAAATTCCGTTTATGGTGCGCCAGAGTTTGCCCTCGGAAGCGGACCAAGTGGCTGTATATCGAGAGGTCATTGAGTCCTATAAAAACAAGCCGGTGTACATCCGCACCCTCGACATTGGCGCCGACAAACCGCTGCCCTATTTGCCCATAGTTGAGGAGGACAATCCGGCCTTGGGCTGGCGTGGTATCCGCTTTACTCTCGACAATCTACAATTATTGATAACTCAATTTCGAGCCGTGATGGTGGCGGCGGCGGGACGGGATAATGTCCACCTACTGCTGCCTATGGTTGGCTCAACAGGTGAATTGAACCAAGCTATCGAATTACTCGACGAGTCGCTCAAGCAATTATTGGCCGAAGGTAAAAACGTTTGCCGCCCACGTCTGGGCATTATGGTGGAAGTGCCGAGCAGTATCTCGCTGCTTCCACTATGGCGCAATAAACTGGACTTTATCTCCATCGGCAGTAACGATTTGAGCCAATATCTACTGGCCATCGACCGCAACAATCCGCTGGTCGGCAAACTTTACGATCCGCTGCATCCGGCTATCATCCACGAAATACTGCGCATAGTTCGCTGTGCCCAGGATTGCCAACTACCGGTAAGTCTGTGCGGCGAAATGGCCTCTGACCCAATCGCAGTGCTGCTATTGATCGGCATGGGTATCCGTCAGTTAAGTATGAGTTCATCGAAACTGCCGTTAATCAAATGGCTGCTGCGAGCCACCAGTGTTAGCGATGCTGAAGCCTTCTTGACACAGGCACTGACCATGGACAATGCGCAGGATATTCGAGCAGCGGCAGAAACACTGATCACTAAATCCGCTATCTACCTTGACGGCTAGCGACTGATTAGTAACCGAATAATGATCGATGACTTTATGCGACAAAAGACACGAACAGTAGTATTTAAAGGTTGATTGCTCAGCCTGTTAAACATAAAAAAACATTTGGTAAGCAATATATGGACTTCAACCAGTTTTTCGACATAGCACCCTATCAGTGGCCCGCAATAGGCACGGCGATGTTTTGTGCCACCATTATTGGACTTGAACGCCAGCTGCGCGGTAAGCCAGTGGGCATAAGAACCTCCTGCCTAATTACACTTGGCACCTACCTGTTTTTGGCGACAACCTTTTTGTTGCAGGGCAATGTTGTCGACCCATCTAGAGTGGTTGGCCAGGTGATTACCGGTATCGGTTTTCTCGGCGCCGGGGTAATGCTAGCCAAAGATGGAGCTGTAGTCGGAGTGACCTCAGCGGCAACCATCTGGGTACTGGCGGCACTAGGTGTAATGATCTCCTCCGATCACCTTCTGCCAGCCATTAAACTGGCGGTTTTGGTGGTAATAATTCTCTACGGCGTAGACTTTATGGAAGACCGCATTAAAGTCCTGAGCCGAGGCGTACATGCGTCAGTCAAGTCATCACTCGGCAAAAAGCGCTAACCATTACAGGTGCCTTTAATAATGACAATTTTCCCTTCACCTGCATAACAACTATTGCTAGCGCTAGCTTCGCGGCCCAGGGAAAAAGCGATTGGTGCGCTGCTGATACTCTGCATATCCAGGACGTTTCTGCACCGAGTAATGCTCCGAAGGCACCGCACCGGTGACATAGACTAAAGTGCTGTACATCATTCTCGAGGTAAACAGCAGTCCAAACCCAAGCAGTATCCACAGCAGAGTCGTTTCACTGCCCTGCAGCGCCAACCAAGAGGGTATCGAAGCCACTACCAGCCCATTCCACACCATCCATTCGGCAAAATAATTCGGGTGTCGACAGTAACGCCAGAGTCCAACATCGCAGACCTGGCGTTGTTTACCCTCTTTCTTCATCTTTTTCAGAAAATTTAATTTTTGCATATCCGCCACAGTTTCCATAGCAAATGCCAGCAGCCAGATGACCAATCCAGCCAACTCAAACATGGAGAATGTCGGACTATTATTCGAGGCGATAATAAAAATCGGCAGCGCCAAAAAGGATGCATTGGCCAAACCCTGAGAAATGGCATCCACCTGCAGCGCCAATTGAAGATTGGCTTTACCCTGCTTCTCCCAGCGTCCCCGCTGATATTGATAGCGGGGGAATTCCTTTTTCAACATTCCCATGCGCCACATTTTTAATGCGCCCATGCCCATGCGCAGGCCAATCAAAACCAACACTCCACTGACCACCAGAGAGCGCAGCCAGTGGCCATCGCTGAGCCAGTAGCTAATCACACCGAGCAAAACCAGCCCCCAGGGCCAGCCTATATCCACATAGCTCATGCGTTCGGTACGCCAAATTGGCAAGCAAACCACTAGGGCAAAAAGCAGCAACTGCCCCAGCCCGTTGACCAGGCCTATAGAGGAGAATGTTGAGGTATAGAGAATCACAGCCCATCCGAGCAGGAATGGATACAGGGGGCGGAAGTATTTCATGAGCTGATTGTTGTCCTGTTTTTAGCCATGGTCGATAACAGTATTGACCTATATAAGCAGCGTATAAGCGTTATTGTTGAGTTTTTCAAGCCGCGACATACCGCGAATCTGGAGTGCCTGTAATATTAGTTTGAAAGACCAAGACATTGCCCGCCTCTGGCTCAGCAAGCAATGCTTGCTCATCAAATCCCTGAGTTGCACTGGTTATAAAGAGTTTATCCAACTGTGGCCCACCAAAGGCGACACAGGTTGGCTGACTAACCGGCAGCGGCAAAATAAAATCAACCTTCCCTGCAGGGCTGTAGCGAACCACCTGACTGGCACCCCACTGGGCATTCCAAATATAACCTTGGGCATCTACTGTTGAGCCATCGGGGAAGCAGCCTTTTTCTGTGCGCACTAGACAGCGCTGATTGGCAATGGCACCAGTACTGGCATCAAAATCATAGGCATTGATCCGTCGCAACGGGGTATCGGCGTGATACATAACGGTGGAGTCTGGACTCCAACAGAGGCCATTGGAAATACTGAGTCCGGAGACTTTTCTGGCCACCTGTAATTGCTGATCTAAACAGTACAGCGCACCGGCGCCCTGATCCCCAGACTCGACCATGCTGCCAGCCCAAAAGCGCCCCTGCCGATCGGCGCGGCCGTCGTTGAGTCGGGTGCCCGGATTATCCTGTTCGATTGTTTTTAGCCATTGCAGGTCTTGATTGAGGGGATTGAAATAGGCAAAGCCACTGGCAAAACCACAGATCAAATAGTCGCTGTCGGCGACCAGGGCAAAGCAGCCTAAACGCTCAGGTGTCGACCAATGATCGAGCCGTTTTTCGGCGGGGTCATAGCGATAGAGCTTGCAGCCGTCAATATCAGTCCACCAAGCAGCGGCACCAATGGCATCCCATATAACGCCTTCCCCCAATATGTTTTTTACTTTGAGAGTTTCAATTAATGTTGTTGTGACCATTACTCTTAAACCTCTCTTGCAGCCTTAAGTGCAGCCACCACAGCCACTGCCCGCTGATAGACCTGCTCGGCACTATCGCCCGGCCTATAGAGTTCAGAGCCAATGCCAAAACCAGCGACACCCGCCCTCAACCAAGCACGCGCCGAACCTGCGCCTACGCCACCTACTGCCAGCACAGTGCAATCCGTCGGCAATACCGCATTAGCCCCTTTAATATGTTCTGGACCATAGGTTGCTGCAGGAAATAGTTTTAAATAGCGAGCGCCCGCCTGATAGGCGACCAAGGCTTCGGTGACGGTTGCCCAACCGGGCATAGGCACCATGCCAAGGGCAAGACTGCGGGCGATTACGGCGGGATTGGTATTGGGACTGACGGCAATTTGACCGCCAGCAGCGGCAACGCCCTCAGCATCGGCTTCAGTCAATACAGTACCTGCTCCAATCACACAGCGATCGCCCAGAGCATCAGCTAGATTTTTTATACTCGCCAGTGGCTCTGGGGAATTTAAAGGCACTTCAATAATGCCTATGCCGGCACTGAGGAGAGACTCTCCAACAGCCACGACTTGCTCTGGTTTTACGCCACGCAAGATGGCCACTACAGGCATTTTGGCGAACCAGTTTTCGAGCTTTTCGTTCATAGCACTATGTCTCTTAAGCGGCGGATAAGGAGTGCGAGGCTTGAAGAGCCTCATAAACAGCTTGATAACCAGAGAGCGCAATTTGAGTTGCGTCCCGCAGCTGGGCTGCAACACCCACAGATTCCAACGCAAGTTGGTAACAGCGACTCAGGGCTGAATCTCCAATGAGGTCAACGGATGAAATCCTGCCCATCTGTTTTTCCATCAGCTTTTTCATAAGAGTAAGGGAGCCAACCACATCAGAGCCGATCAATAGCCCGGACAAATAAGAGGAGGCATGAGACTCCGACAATTCACCCAAGACCTGGCGGCTGCGAGTGGCAAATAACGCCTGTAGCAACTGCCCCGATTCTAATGTTGTCGCGACTTTAACTCCCTGCAGAAAAACATCTTCTGAGAACTCCGCAGAGTCGGGATTGGCAATCAACACACTGTGATTTTGTAATAGGGAATAGAGCTCGCCAGTCAGTGCGGTAATAAATGTCTCAATCTTACCATCCTGCAGCAGCGCCCATTTATTGTGGGTGCCTGGCAACACAACTAGCTGCGCCGTTTGCTGTTTTAGGTTCGCAACTCGCAGCCAGCCCAACAGCTGCAATTCTTCCCCACGCATCAGGTCGGGAGTGCCCAGAGGATTAAGCGTTTTTAATCCAGAGATAATCGAAAACGCTATACCGCGAGCCTTAAACGCTGTGCGGCCGCCTATAATCTGTTCTGCACTAGCGGGGCACTCTATATAGGGAGCCGCCTGCCAGCCAATATTGGAACCCACCATGCCGGACAGAATCACCGGCATAGGACCCTGCTCCTGAAGCCAATCGCCGGCTAAATCAAAAAAGATCTGCTCGAAATTATTACTGACCTGGCTCACCCCCGGCCCTGTCTGTGTGGCTAGAATATTCAGCGGTTGGCCAAGTTTGTACTGGCACAGATAGAGACGCAAATGAGTCGTGCCCCAGTCCCCGGCAATAAACAGTGATTCAGCCATAGCTTTAGGTCCTGCCGCCATCAATGGTAAAGCTCTGTCCAGTGATCATGCGGCTGTCCTCTGCGGCCAAAAATAGGGCGAGATTAGCCACCTCTTGCGGCAACAGTCGCTGCTTTAGTGAGACCTGCTCCATCCAATCGGCTTCTGCTTCTGGTGTCAGCCAAGTATCTAGCTGACGCTGGGTAACCACCCAGCCGGGCAAAATAGCGTTGACCCGAATATCAGATTCGCCGTAATCGGCCGCCAATGCTTTGCTAAGGCCAACAATGCCCGCCTTGGCGGCTACATAACCGGGCATATTACTCGGCCCCAGCAGTGCATTAATAGAACTGAAATTGATAACTGAGCCGCCCTGTTTCCTCTCCTCCCCGCTAGCCGCGCCCATAAGCTCAGCGGCAACCTGAGCGGCGAAAAATGTCGCATCCAGATTAATCGCCATACAGTCACGCCAACTCTCAGGCGTCACGTCTTCAGGAGCATGACGGCGATCATTGGCGGCATTATTGATCAGTGCCTGCAATGGCCCCAGGTCATTAACAGCGCGCCTTATTGAGTTCTGCAGTGCCGAGACATCGGTCACATCCAGCGGTTGAAACCAGGGACGGGTGCCAGTCTCTGACTCAAGGCGAGCACAGAGGCGTTCGGCAGCGGCCGAATCCAGGTCGACAAAAGCCACCTGAGAACGCTGCCGAGCAAAAGCTTCTACCATAGCCGCGCCAATACCCGTGGCACCGCCAGTAATAAATACACAGCGCCCCGCAAGACTGGGGTAATTCGCACATTCGCCCATTGGACGACCTCTTATATTGATTAAAGAATTATTATTTTCGCCAGCTGGCGCCGACGTTGGCCTGTTTGGCGACCTTTTTGTGCTTTAATATGGCCTAACCTTAACGTGATTCGCCGGCAACAACAACGCTGATAAAAACCACGATAATAAAAACAATAAAAGGGGAACAGCTTGTCGATTAAATGGCTGCAGGGTGCAATATTTGGCTCACTGGTTCTGGTGAGCAGCATCACTACTAGTGCTGGCATGGCCGCCGAGCAACTTTATACCAACCAACCTCCTGTGACGCCAGAACTCGCTTTTCCCGGTTCCTATGCCGTGGGCGTGACCACTATCACCGCAACCGATCCCAAGCGCTTAAACACGGCCAATTTTGTGCTCAACACCGAGCGCCAACTGGTACTGGAAGTCTGGTATCCCGCGGCCCTGCCCAAGGCCGAAGGAGAGCGCAGTTTAGCTACCTACAAAAATGTCACCCGCCTGCAAAACCCCTTCGAACTTCAAGGCGAGGCTTATCGCGATGCAGCGGCCCTCAGTAAAGGCAGTTTCCCCCTAATTCTCTTATCCCATGGTTTTACCGGTTATCGCACACAGATGTTTTATCTGGGTGAGCACCTGGCCAGTCATGGCTATGTAGTGGTGGGCATAGATCATACTGGCTCTACCAATGCTGATATAAAAGAGACAGAGGATCGACCTGCAGGCTTTACTGACACGCTCTACAACCGCGCTCGAGATCAGCAGTTTTTGCTCGATTATTTTGCCGGTCAAGCCTCCCCTGTAGAGGCCATTGTCGACACCGACAGAGCCGCCATTATCGGCCATTCAATGGGTGGCTTTGGCGCGATTAACACCGTGGGTGGCTGCTATGCCTTCGAAGCAGAATTTTTTAAACAGGCCGGAGTTCCCACACCCATTGCCATGGTTCTGCCCTTCGCCCTAAATTCCTGCTATGGCGGTCGTGAGCAACTGGACCCACGCTGGAAAGCCGTGCAACTGTTAGCACCCTGGGGCGGTGAAGCCAGTGTTCACGACATTGACGCTATGGCAAAAATTACTGTGCCGAGCTTCTATCTGGCTGGCGATCAGGACAATACCTCAGGCTTTGAGAATGGCATCAAG
>Ga0075467_10001219_pt1 | contig 21251 bp, 21 predicted proteins | sample DEB08_DNA_9_FD_75067 | JGI IMG/M metagenome (GOLD analysis project Ga0075467, IMG submission 75067) | Aqueous microbial communities from the Delaware River and Bay under freshwater to marine salinity gradient to study organic matter... | ecosystem: Environmental > Aquatic > Marine > Coastal ... | reverse complement strand
GCCGCGTCGGTCGATGCGAGCCTTCAGATCTGTTGTTTAAGCCCTTATGCCTGCGGTGGTCGATGCCGGGCGCGAGGCTTTTCAAAGCCGCACGTTAGCTGCCGAGCTTGTCGGTGATCACACCGCGCGGCCGCCTGTATTGCTTGAATAGCTTGCGCAAAAAAGCGTTTCGCTGCGCGAGTGTTTCGGCGAGCCGAGGGTCGTGATCACCGACAAGCTGCGCAGCTATTTCAAGCCGATCAAAACAGTGGCGTCGGACGCTGACCACCGCGCCCACAAGGGATTGAGTAACGCCATCGAAGGATCACACAGGCCTCCCCGCAAGCGCGAGAAGATATTCGGCCGGTTCAAGTCACATCGGCAGGCTCAGAGATTTCTGTCCGCTCACGATCAGATCAACCTGATTTTCCGTCCCCGCCGATTTCAAGTCACCGCAAACTCATACCGCCACGCCCGAGCTGACGCGTTCAGCCTCTGGGCAGAATACACCATCGAGATGGTGGCGTAATTTACAGACCAGCAACACCCTACGACATGCGGCCAACAACTTGGCAATGCCCTTGAATGAAGCTCGCACCGGCATGATCGTCATCTGACAATAATGCGTGGCTAAGATGTGCGATCTGTTGCTCTGTCGGAGCTTTGGCAGAAAACTCTGTATCGCGCTCGGTTAGGCGCCGTATCACTTCTCTTGCAAGACTCTCAACAGTTCCCCCGGGAGGCTGCGATTTTCGGTCAATCAATGTTGACTTTCTTCGTATCCACAGAATCGGTCATTGTGTTGCAGTTGGCCCGCCTGATGGGCGCGTCCGCTCCTTCAAGATGCCAGAATTTTCAGCTTTTAAAGCAATCAAGCCTTGGGTCGCACCCGTGCAGCCGTCTTGTCGGCGAAGGCTGCAAGGCGAGCACGCGATTCGGGCTGCGTGTTCACGACACCGGCCAAAACAGCTTCGGCATAGGCGGCGTCAAAGGCCGACATATTTTGCATATGACTCACAGCAGAACAAATTGCGAAGTTCGACAAAGGCAAATTTTCAGCTGCCTTTCTCGCGAGTTCTAAAGCGACATCATGACTTGATCCCGCGACGAGATACTGCGCGAAGCCAAGGCTTATAGCCTCCTGCCCGCGGTAGACCCGCCCGGTGAGCATCATGTCAATTGTCCGTGCTTTTCCTACCAAGTCGGTCACCCGGATCGTGGCACCACCCCCGGTGAACAATCCCCTCTGTCCTTCGGGAAGAGCAACATAGGCGGTTTCATCCATCACACGAATATGTGCCGCACTTGCAAGTTCCAGACCACCGCCAACAACCGCGCCTTGCAGCGCAGCAATAATTGGAACGCCGCCGTATTCCATCTTATTGAAGGCTTCATGCCACCGCATGCAGACATGCATGAAATCAGCAGGGCTCCGGTCAGCATTGTGGTGCTCAATCAGATCGAGACCGGCACAAAAATGATCCCCGGCGCCAGCCAAAACCACGGCCCGCACACCTGCGCGCGGCGCTCGTGAGAAGAATTGAATAAGTTCTTCAATAGTATCGATATCCAATGCATTGCGCTTTGCCGGACGGTTCAACGTTACTGTACAAACGCCCTCGTCTTGCACAGAGACAGCCAGATTTTTGAAGTCGGAAGGATCAATCTCAAGAGCCATGTCGTTCTAACCTTGTGCTAGGAGCGAAGTCACCACGTCACAGATGTCTGCACAGCAACGCATTCAGCTCCTATTTCGACTGACATGCGAGGTGTCCGCGCGCGCTTTGTCTTCGTGTGCCAAAACTTTTGCATCCATTACTGAGTGCGCCAGCCGTTTCGTAACGCCTTCAAGTCGCTCAAGGATGGTCATGGCAAGCTCGGCATCGCGATCCTTTAGGGCAACCAAAATATCGGTGTGGATCTGAACGATCTCCGCTCGGGACCGCGCTGTAAACGTGATCATATTCATCAAAGGTTGCATGGCCTCGATGGAGCCGGAAAGCTGGTAAGACAAAACAGGGTTTTGAGCGCCATCGACCAATGCACGATGAAACGCAACGTCGGAAGCACAGAACGCCTCGTCGGTCAGATCGGGGTCGCCTTGACGGGCGATTTCATTGCGCATGATCGCCAGTTGCTCAGGTTTGCGGCGCGCTGCGGTCATCGGCGCACAGGCGCGCTCCAGCGCGAACCGGGCCTCGCACGCCGTGTCAAAGCTGATGTCGTTCATGCTGAGAAGAAGTGTGGACGTCGTGACCAACTGCTCCCTTGCATCTGCGTAAGACAAATGCCGCACAAAAGCACCTCCGAACGCACCACGCTGAGTTCGGATCAATGATTGTGCCGCCAAACGCTTTAAGGCTTCGCGGATTGTTGGTCGCGAAACATCAAACTGATCTGCAAGCTCCGCTTCAGAGGGAAGGCGCTCATCGACGATAAGTGCGCCAGAGATAATGGCGTCACGAATGGCCGTCGCGATCTGGGCTGATAGGCCTGCGCTGCTGTCAGGATCGATTTTCATTTGTCAGACATTTAAAAGTCTGACATTTAATTTGCAACCGCTGACTCGGAGACGGCTTTGTTCGCAGATCGCATTCGATCCATGATTGGGACGCATTGGTTAATGCTCTTTGGCGCAATCCTAGCGTCTTGGGCCACGCTGTACGCTATGGCGATCCCGCCCGAACTTCGCGAGGCGTCGCGGCTGTTCGGTGCCGAGTTTTGGATCGCGCTTTGCACCATCACGCCCGACCTTGCAGGCTATGGCCGGGTCGCACTGATGTGGCTATTGATGTCCACCGCCATGATGTTACCAACCGTGCTTCCTGCCTTCGCCGCCTACGACGACCTGAAGCAGACATCTGCTGAGACAAGCTTTTATGGGCTCGCATCGGGCTTCATCGTTGTTTGGGCTGGCTTTGCCTTTATTGCGGCAGGTCTACAAATGGCGCTCTTCCACTTTGATCTGGTCAGTGGCTTTGGCGACAGTCGTTCCATTTGGCTGTCGGTCGCTCTTTTAGCAATCGCCGGCGGTTACCAATTTTCCGAATTGAAAGAAGCTTGCCTCAGCAAGTGCCGCGCACCCCTGACATTCTTTATGCAGTACTGGGGCGAAAGCCCCCTAAAAATGGGCCTTCGCCTTGGTGCGACCTGCCTTGGATGCTGCTGGGCACTGATGCTCCTGGCCTTTGTCGGGGGCGTGATGAGCCTCGCCTTTATGGGCCTCGCAACACTGATAATGACACTTGAAAAGCTGCCCGACATCGGGCGCTGGATGAGCCGGCCTCTCGGTTTCGCCCTTCTGGGCGCCTCCGGAGTTATGGCTGTCTCAGGATTCTAAAGGGAGAGAGCGAATGGCATTGGATGGCGAAGTCGGAACCGTCCCCTGGACGCTAAAGGGTGAATTGATCCTGAACTGCAACTGCACGGTCTTTTGCCCCTGCGTTGTCTCCCTTGGCCAACACCCCCCCACCGAAGGCCACTGCCAGACATGGGGTGGTATCCGGATTGACGAAGGCCAATACGGAGATGTCGACATCTCCGGGCTGAACGTCGGTCTCATGATCGAAATCCCCGAACGTATGGCTCGTGGCAACTGGAAGGTTGCGCTTTTTATCGATGATAGCGCCAGCGACGAAGCCTATGAAGCGATCGTGACGATCATGTCTGGCAAAGCGCGCGGCACGACCGGTCTCTTCAATGTGCTGGTGTCGGAACTGCTTGGCCACGAACGCCAACCGATCACCTACGAAAACGAAGGCAAAACACGCCGGCTTGTTGTTGGAAAACGGATCAAGGGCGAAATCATTCCTGTTGCCGGCAAAGATCCCGAGAACGACCTCGTGATCACCAACACTCAGTACTGGATGGGCGCGGACATCACGGTCGCAACGGCAAATCAGGGACGTTTGCGCGCCTTTGGGCGTGTTTGGGACTTCGAAGGGCGCTCTGCAGAAATCTGCCAGATCGACTGGCACGGACCAAAGTAGGCGTCTGTTCGAGGAGGAGGAGACGTCATGCAAGCCCACTACAATAAAGGGACGGCGAATAGGGCGAACTACGTGCCACTTTCGCCTATCTCAAATCTGAACCGCGCCGCAGCTGTCCACGGCCCACGCCCGGCAGTCGTCTACGGCGATGTGCGTTATGATTGGCGCACCTTCGCCGAGCGTGTCCACGCCGTCGCAGGAGGCTTGCAGGCGCGCGGGCTTGGCAAGGGCGACACCGTTTCCGTCATCTGCCCCAACATCCCCGAACTGTTTGAACTGAGCTTTGCAGTTCCAATGATCGGCGCTGTCCTGAACACAATCAATACAAGGCTTGAAGCCGAAACCATTGCATATATTTTTGGCCACGCGGAAACCAAACTAGTCATTGCTGACAGCACTCTCGGCAATCTTGTCCACGCAGCATTCGATTTTCTCGGCGAAACACTGCCGCTGGTCACAATCCGCGATGCGCAAGGGCCAGATGCAGGGACTGTTGGCGAATCTGACTACGACCGGCTTCTCGAAAGCCCTGCTTTCAGTGGGAACGGTCTGCCAGATGATGAATGGCAGGCCATCGCACTGAATTATACGTCCGGCACGTCTGGTCGGCCCAAAGGTGTCGTCTACCACCACCGTGGTGCGGCGCTTATGGCGATGGGCACGGTAAACGCATGGCAAGTGCCGCACTACGCGTCGTATCTCTCAATCGTCCCAATGTTTCACTGCAACGGCTGGTGCCACCCTTGGATGCTACCGCTTGTCGGTGGGAAAATGGTGTTCACGCGGGACCCGGTCCCCCAGCGCATCTTTGAAGCCATCCAAGCCGAAACCATAACGCATTTTGGCGCGGCACCCATCGTTTTGCAAATGCTCGCCGAGAGCCCGCACGGGCCGACAGAGCCCTACAAACCGCGTATTCGTGTCATGACCGCCGGGGCGCCGCCTCCCCCGGCCATTCTTGAGAAGACCGGCGCGATGGGTCTCGATGTCATGCAAGTCTATGGCTTGACCGAAACCTACGGTCACATCTCCCAATGTCTCTGGCAGGAAGACTGGGATAGCCTGGAACCTTCTGAACAGGCAGAACTTCAAGCCCATCAGGGCATTGCCTTTCCGATGGTTGAGAATGTCGCCGTGATAGATCGCGAAACCGGCCGTCCGGTGCCGATGGACGGCGAAAGCCAAGGCGAAGTCGCGATCCGTGCCAACACGGTTATGAAGGGCTACTACAAAGACGACGAGGCCAGCGCAGAGGCGTTTGTCGACGGCTGGTTCTGGTCCGGAGACGCAGCAGTTGTCCACAAAAACGGCTACATGCAGATCCGTGACCGGTTGAAGGATGTGATCATTTCAGGCGGCGAGAATATCTCATCGGTTGAAGTAGAGGCTGTCCTCTACCGGCACCCTGATGTGCAAGCTGCAGCCGTCGTCGCCAAACCTGATGCAAAGTGGGGCGAAGTCCCTTGTGCCTATGTCGAACTTCGCGACGGGACCGACCCAAGCGGCGACGACATCATCACATTCTGTCGTGGCCACCTCGCTGGCTTCAAAACACCAAAATCCGTGGTCTTTGGAGAACTCCCCAAAACCGCGACCGGCAAAATCAAGAAATTCGAATTGCGCCAACTGGCCCGCGCAGAAGGATAGCACCTCAATGGCTCTCATCGCTCCCTCGCGGCGGCTCCGCCGTACACCGTTCTCTGATGGTGTCGAAGCCGCCGGTGTCGGTGCTTACACCGTCTATAACCACATGCTTCTTCCCGCTTTCTTTGAAAGCCTGGACGCCGACTACCACCACTTGAAAAAATACGTTCAGGTCTGGGATGTCGCCTGCGAGCGCCAAGTGGAGCTCCGCGGCCCCGACGCTACACGCCTGATGCAAACGCTCACACCGCGCGACCTGCGTGGTATGCTTCCTGGGCAGTGTCTCTACGTGCCAATTGTCGACGAAACCGGCGGCATGTTAAATGATCCTGTCGCTGTCAAAATCAGCGAAGATCGGTACTGGATCTCAATTGCGGACTCTGACCTGCTTCTCTGGGTCAAAGGCATCGCCAACGCCTATCGCTTTGAAGTGCTTGTCGATGAACCCGATATCAGCCCTCTGGCCATCCAAGGGCCAAAAGCAGACGAGCTTGCCGCCCGCGTCTTTGGCGAAGACATCCGAAATCTCCGCTTCTTCCGCTTCGGTATCTTCACTTTTGAAGGACAGGACGTGATCATTGCGCGCTCCGGGTATTCAAAACAGGGCGGGTTTGAGATCTACGTGGAGGGCGCAGAATGGGGCATGCCAATCTGGAACGCCTTGTTTGAAGCGGGAAAAGACCTCAACGTCCGCGCCGGTTGCCCCAATACCGCCGAACGGATTGAAGGCGGTCTTTTGAGCTATGGCAACGACATGACCCGTGACAACACACCTCACGAATGCGGTCTCGGCAAATTTTGCAACACCCAAACCGCTATCGGCTGTATGGGCCGCGACGCGTTGCTGCGCGTGGCCAAAGATGGACCTATCCGCCAAATTCGCCCGATAGAAATCAAAGGCCGAGCACCGGCTTGCGACCGTGTGTGGCCGATTATGGCGAAAGGGCAAAAAGTCGGTCAAATCACATCAACCGCTTGGTCTCCGGATTTCGACTGTACCGTCGCGATCGGCATGGTCCGCATGACCCACTGGGATCCCGGAACGACACTGTCCATCGAAACGCCCGAGGGAAGCGTCGAAGGGATCGTCAAAGACGATTTCTGGCACAATGCTTAGGCGGCTGGACTGGACTGACCCACACTAACGCGACCAATCGTGCAGACCACGCTCTGGGCCGCAGATCATCGAAAGCCAACGCTTACACGCCACACAGACCTCAGGCGTGTAATCGAGATCACCAAAAAACGACGCGTACGCCATTGGCAAATCACGAAAAATACTTAGATTCAGTGGTGAGCCGTGCAGGATTCGAACCTGCGACCCACTGATTAAAAGTCAGTTGCTCTACCAACTGAGCTAACGGCCCACTCGGCCGCCGGACGTAAACGGCACACGGGTGAGCGTCAAGGGCAAATAGACCACGATCTTACCCAAAGCGACGGCGCGACGCCTTGACACAAACCCCGTCAAGCAGACACCTTCACACCCGACCCCCGTCAGATAGGAAAATCATGCGTAAGTTCTACCTTGCCACAGCCATGTTTCTTGGACTCGCGGCATGCGGGGCCTCGCCGAACGGGCTTCTTGTCAGCCCCGGCGCTGAAGCGGTTGGTGGTAATCTTTTTGTCGAAACCCTAGAAAATGGCGACCAAATCCTTGTGCTGGACGGCGAAGTTACACCGGACACGTCCTATGTCTTCCAATCGCTTGCCGAGTACACTGAAATCGACGGCCTGGTCATTGCGCAGAGCCCTGGTGGCGACTTGCTGGCCGCACATCAGATTGGCCGAACGATTGCAGCCAAAAAAATCAATACTGCCGTTCTGTTCAGCTGCATCTCGGCATGCGTCGATATCTTCATCGCAGGGCACGAACGCTCGATCGCTGCAGAAGCCGAACTTGGTCTCCATTCTGCCGAGGACCTCGAATTCGGGCTCTCTGTCGACCGGCCGTACTGGAAAAGCTTTGGGTTTGAGGCCGTCAACGAGGCCGCCTACAAGGTTCCGTTCAACGACATCTGGATCGTCTCATCAGAGCGCGCGAAAGAGTTGCGCCTCGCCACCGAAATAATACGGTAATCCCTTCCACACCTTTGCAGATCGGCAAAGCGGGCGTATATGCGCGCAATGACCTCCGAGACTCAGCCCTCCGGCCTGCCGTTCATGAAGATGCACGGGCTTGGCAACGACTTCGTCGTGATTGACCGCCGCTCCGGAGGGCCAGAGGTTACGGCTGCAATCGCGCGAGCAATCGGGAACCGCCACACAGGCGTCGGGTTCGACCAGTTAGCGGTGATCGAAAACAGCGCTCAGGCGGCCGCGAAACTCACTTTTTTCAATGCGGACGGCTCGCTGTCTTCGGCTTGCGGAAACGCCACCCGGTGCATTGCACGCCACATCATGGAAGAGACAAACGTCTCGTCCCTGACGCTGCAGACCGAGCGCGGCCTGTTGCCCTGCGAGGACGTCGGAAAAGGTCTCACTCGCGTTAACATGGGCCTGCCTCTCACGGACTGGCAGTCAATCCCGCTCGCCCACCAGGCCGATACACTCCACCTCCCGATTGACGGCGACCCGGTTGCAACCGGGATGGGCAATCCGCATTGCACATTCTTTGTTGCCGATGCCGACACCGTTGACCTCGAAGGGCGCGGTGCCAAAATCGAACATCATCCTCTCTACCCCGAACGTACCAACGTCCAGTTTGTCAGCTTGATCGGACCCGACCACCTGCGCATGCGTGTCTGGGAACGTGGCGTCGGCGTGACTCTCGCGTCTGGGTCGTCTTCCTGCGCCGTCGTCGTCGCGGCGGTTCGACGTGGCCTCACCGGTCGTCAGGTGAAAATCGACCTCGACGGGGGGGCGATCAGCATTGATATGCGCGACGATGGCGTTTGGATGACCGGCCCAACTGCGCATGTATTTTCGGGTTTCCTGACCCAAGATTTCTTGGAAGAGGCCTAAGATGGACCGCAAAGTCCCGATCTTTGCCACGCTCGGCTGCCGGCTGAACGCCTACGAATCTGAGGCGATGCGCGAAATGGTCGACGCCGCCGGTCTCTCTGACGCGGTGATCGTCAACACCTGTGCCGTGACCGCAGAAGCCGTGCGCAAAAGCCAGAAAGAGATCCGCCGTCTTCGCCGCGATAACCCGACCGCGAAATTGATCGTGACGGGATGCGCCGCACAGACCGAGCCGGAACGCTTTGCCAATATGGCGGAAGTCGATCTGGTGCTTGGCAATACCGAAAAAATGGCCCCTGATACCTGGAAACGCGCCGCCGACTTCATTGGCGAGACTGAACGGGTTCAGGTCGACGACATTATGTCCGTCACCGAAACCGCAGGGCATCTGATTGACGGCTTCGGTCGCCATCGCGCCTACGTGCAGATTCAAAACGGCTGTGACCACCGCTGCACCTTTTGCATCATCCCCTTTGGTCGCGGAAACTCCCGCTCAGTTCCCGCCGGTGTCGTGGTTGATCAAATCAAGCGCCTTGTAGACCGTGGTTTCAACGAAGTTGTGCTAACGGGCGTCGATCTGACCAGTTGGGGCGCCGATCTTCCCGCAACACCAAAACTTGGTGATCTGGTCCGTCGCATACTGAAGTTGGTCCCTGATCTTTCGCGCCTTCGCATCTCTTCGATTGATTCCATCGAAGTCGATCCGGCCCTCATGGAAGCCATCGCAACCGAGCCGCGCCTGATGCCCCATTTGCACCTATCGCTTCAGTCCGGCGATGACATGATCCTGAAACGCATGAAGCGCCGGCACCTTCGCGATGACGCCATCGCGTTTTGCACCGAAGCGAAAAGCCTTCGTCCCGAAATGACCTTCGGCGCGGACATCATCGCGGGCTTCCCCACGGAAACCGACGCTATGTTTGAAAACTCGCTCAAACTGGTTGCAGACTGCGATCTGACATGGCTCCACGTCTTTCCCTATTCGATCCGCCCTGGCACACCCGCTGCCCGGATGCCGCAAGTGGATGGTCGGATAATTAAAGATCGCGCCGCCCGCCTGCGTGCGGCAGGCAGCGTTGCTGCTCAAAAGCATCTCTGCGCTCAAATAGGGAAAACTCTCAAAATCCTGGTTGAAACACCTGACGTTGGCCGTACCGAGCAATTCGCCGAAGTCCGCTTTGCAGAGCCGCGCCCCGAAGGCACGCTCACGGTTGAGCACATCCAGGGGGTGGACCATGACGCACTCGTTGCTTGATGATCGCAGGCCCTGCTGCCAGGATTATGCGTCAATCGCCCATGGTCAAATCAGATCATGAAGACAAAGGAACCAACCTGATGGCCATGACGCTTTTCCACAGCACGACCTCTCCCTATGTGCGCAAAGTCGACGTACTTTTGCGCGAGAGCGGCCTTTTGGATCAGGTCACCTTCATTCCCGGCAGCGGAACGCCACTTGCTCCCAATGACGACACCATTACGGCCAACCCGCTTGGCAAAATCCCGGCCCTGCTCAGGGACGATGGACCTGCGATTTATGACAGCCGCGTTATCTGCCGCTACCTCGACGAAATGGCTGGTGGAGGTTTCTACCCGGAATCGCGCCTCTTTGAGGTTCTGACACTTGAAGCGACAGCCGAGGGTATACTCGATGCCGCACTCCTGATGGTCTACGAAGGCCGCTTGCGCCCTGCAGAAAAACGCTTTGACGATTGGGTGGAAGGCCAGTGGCTCAAGATCGACCGGGCGCTGAGCGTGCTCGAGGACCGCTGGATGAGCCACCTTCACGGGACGCTGACAATGGGCCAAATTTCCGTGGGCTGTGCGCTGTGCTATCTCGATTTGCGGCATAACGGACGCAACTGGCGCGAAAACCGTTCATCTTTGGCCGCTTGGTATGAAGGTTTTGCGAAGCGCGAAGCAATGCAGGCGACAGTCCCCGTGTAACCAAACTCTCTTCAGACACCTGAAGGGGATTACGCTGGATGCATTGAATGGGACGCTGATCGCCCAAAATGCGATAGACAGGCGTGATTTGGTGCAAAACGTGCCAAATCTTTGCAGAGATTTGCCTTTCTTTAACGAAGGTGCGGTCGATTGTCCGCTGGACGACTACAAATCATAGCGCTAGATAGCCCCATCAGGCAGGCGGATTCTGTCCGCCCGGATGTTTTGGGCATAAACGCCCCGAAATAAATGGAGAAACTCGTGTCGCACGCAGATGATCACGAAGGCACACGCCGGGACTTTCTTTACTACGCCACAGGTGGCGCAGGTGTTGTCGCAGTCGGTGCCGCTGTTTGGCCCCTGGTCAACCAAATGAACCCGTCAGCAGACGTTCAGGCCCTATCGTCAGTTCGCGTTGATGTAGCCGGGCTCGAGCCCGGCTCGCAGATGACCGTCAAATGGCTCGGAAAGCCGGTGTTCATTCGCCGCCGCACCGAAGAAGAAATAGCGGCGGCACGCGCCGTTGACGTCTCTGATCTTCCCGATCCGATTGCCCGTAATAACAACCTTGGCGAAGTGCCCGCCACGGATGAAAACCGCGCCCTCGACGACAGCGGTGAATGGCTCGTTCAAATTGGCGTCTGCACCCACCTCGGCTGCGTGCCACTGGGCGACGCTGGCGACTTTGGTGGCTGGTTCTGCCCGTGCCACGGCTCACACTACGACACGTCCGGACGCATCCGTCGCGGCCCTGCGCCTGAGAACCTTTTGGTTCCTACGGCAGAGTTTGCAGACGAAACAACAATCGTCCTCGGATAAAGGAGAGAAAGATGGCCGGAATTCCTCACGACCACTACGAACCGAATTCGAAGGGCGAAAAGTGGCTTCACCGCCGTCTGCCAGTTGTTGGTTTGCTTTATGATACATTGATGATTCCCACACCCAAAAACCTGAATTGGATGTGGATTTGGGGTATCGTGCTGACGTTCTGTCTTGCGATGCAAATCGTGACCGGCATCGCTCTTGCCATGCACTACACGCCGCATGTCGACATGGCTTTCGCCAGCGTCGAACATATCATGCGCAACGTGAACGGCGGTCACATGCTGCGCTACCTGCATATGAACGGCGGATCGCTGTTCTTTATTGCAGTCTATGCTCACATTTTCCGTGGTCTCTACTACGGGTCTTACAAAGAGCCGCGCGAAGTCACATGGATCATCGGCATCCTGATCTTCGTGCTGATGATGGGCACAGCGTTCATGGGCTACGTGCTTCCATGGGGTCAGATGTCCTTCTGGGGCGCCACGGTGATCACCGGCCTGTTCGGCGCGATCCCCTTGGTGGGTGATGCGATCCTGACGTGGCTGCAAGGTGGTCCGGCGGTTGATAATGCCACGCTGAACCGCTTCTTCTCGCTGCACTATCTGCTACCATTCCTTATTGTTGGCCTTGTGGTTGTGCATATCTGGGCCTTCCACACCACGGGCAACAACAACCCGACCGGCGTTGAAGTGCGTCGCACCTCAAAAGAGGACGCAGAGAAAGACACGGTCCCGTTCTGGCCCTACTTTGTGATCAAGGACCTTTTCGCATTGGCGGTTATCCTTGCGATCTTCTTTGCAATTGTCGGTTTCATGCCAAACTATCTCGGCCACCCCGATAACTACATCGAAGCCAATCCGCTGGTGACGCCGACCCACATTGTGCCCGAATGGTACTTCCTGCCGTTTTACGCAATCTTGCGCGCCTTCACCGGTGACGTCTGGGTCGTGATCATTGCGAACTGGGTGACAGGTGGCATTGTCGACGCCAAGTTCTTCGGTGTGATCGCTATGTTCGGCGCAATTATCGTCATGGCGCTTGCTCCCTGGCTCGACACATCCTCCGTTCGGTCCGGCAAATATCGTCCGATGTTCAAATGGTGGTTCTGGCTTCTTGTTGCGGATTTCTTCTTTCTGATGTGGCTTGGCGCCATGCCAGCAGAAGAGCCATATGCGTCGTTGTCACTGATCGCGTCGGCATATTGGTTCGGCTACTTCCTGGTGATCCTGCCGCTCCTTGGTGTCATCGAGAAACCGTTGCCGCAGCCTGAGACCATCGAAGCCGATTTCGAGGCCCACAAAGCCAAGGCAAACGGCGGCACAGGCGCAGCCGAAGCCACTCCGGCGGAATGAAAGGAACACTACCCATGATCCGTAAGATCACTCTTTCCGCTCTCGCAGCACTGGCCATCGCCGCTGGCGGCGGCGCACACGCTGCTGGTGGCGCAGGCCATGTAGAAGACTACGACTTTTCATTTGAAGGACCATTTGGCATCTACGACCAGATGCAACTTCAGCGTGGTCTTCAGGTTTACACTGAAATCTGCTCGGCCTGTCACGGTTTGCAGTATGTACCGTTTCGCACGCTCGGTGATTCCGGTGGTCCTGACCTTCCCGATGATCAGGTCCGGGCTTATGCCGAATTTTACGAGGTTTTCGATGCCGAGATTGACGACTTTCGTGTAGCATTGCCGACCGACCACTTCCCGGAGTCTGGCCTTGAAAACGCACCAGATCTGTCTCTGATGGCAAAGAAGCGTGCGGGATTCCATGGACCATACGGACTTGGCATCAGCCAACTTTTCAGAGGCATGGGCGGTGCAGAATACATCACCTCGCTTCTCGTCGGTTATACCGGGGAAGAAAAAGAAGAGGCCGGCGCTGTTCTTTACGAGAACGAGGCGTTTTCCGGCGGCTATCTCTCGATGGGCCCCCCGCTTTGGGGCGATGACGTCGAGTACGAAGACGGCACCGAAGCGACCATCGAACAGCAGGCTCAAGACGTTTCGGCCTTTCTGATGTGGACGGCAGAACCGAAGATGAACGCCCGCAAAGAAGCGGGATTTATCGCCGTTTTGTTCCTGACGATTCTCAGCGTCCTTTTGTACCTCACGAACAAGCGCATCTGGGCACCGCTCAAAAAGGGAAAAGGCACATCACCTGCCGAATAAGCTCTGGCGAACAATTTTCACGCGCCTCTGGTCTCCGGGGGCGCGTTTTTCTTTTCAATCACCGGCTTAAATAATTTGATCAAATTTCTCTTGCGAGTGATCAAACCCAAAGCTACGGTCCACCCAATTCTTTTTCCTGGTGTTTCATGCTGATCGGCATTCTACAAAGCGGCCACTTCGCGCAACGCGAAGGCGCGCCCTTGCGCGACTACAGCACGCTTTACGCAGAAATGCTCGCGGGTCACGGCTTTCGTTTCAAAACCTGGAGCGTTGTCGACATGGAGTTCCCCGCATCGCCAGAAGACGCCGACGGGTGGCTCATCTCCGGCTCAAAACACGGCGTGTACGACGATCTGCCATTCATCGCCCCACTCGAAGACTTCATCCGCAAAATATATGCCGCTGGCATTCCTCTTGTTGGCATTTGCTTTGGCCACCAAATCATGGCGCAGGCACTTGGGGGACTGGTCGAAAAATTTCGAGACGGCTGGTCGGTCGGAAACGTGGACTACGCCTTTCAAGACGACAGCAATCTCTCCTTGAACGCGTGGCATCAGGATCAAGTCGTGACACCTCCTCCTGACGCCCGCACAATCGCGTCTAATGATTTCTGCAAGCATGCCGTACTGGCCTACAAAGGCCGCGCGATATCCGTACAACCTCACCCCGAATTCCAAAGCTCCGACGTCGAAATGCTTCTGGATCTGCGCGCGCCGGGTATTGTCCCTTCCAACCTCATCGCTGATAGCCGCACGAAACTGGACGCACCGACCGATAACTCGGAAATGGCGTCCCGCATCGCGGCATTTTTTAAAGGAACCGACCATGGCTGACTGGATGGACCAAATCCCCGAACATGCTGCCAAATTTGTCGAAGACCACCGCCTCAACGAGGTCGAATGCATTATATCGGACCTCTCAGGGATCGCGCGCGGCAAAGCCATGCCAGCGTCGAAGTTTGCGACCCAGAAGCAGTTCTACTTGCCAAACTCGATCTTCTTTCAGACCATCACGGGTGGCTGGGGAGAAGCCGCAGGTGAAGAAGGTTTCACTGAACCGGACATGGTCCTGACACCAGATATGTCTACAGCCTCGGCTGCTCCGTGGACCGGCGACTGGACGCTGCAAGTCATCCACGATGCCGCGCTGAAAACTGGTGAACCGGTCCCGTTCGCCCCGCGCAATGTGCTGAAACGCGTGGTCGAACTCTACAACGCGCGCGGCTGGAGCCCGATAGTGGCTCCAGAAATGGAGTTCTACCTTGTTGCCCGCAACACCGACCCCAGCAAAGAAATACTGCCCATGGTTGGCCGTTCCGGTCGTCCCGCAGCGGCCCGTCAGGCCTATTCGATCTCAGCCGTGGACGAATTTGGCCCGGTCATTGATGACATCTATGACTTTGCCGAAGCCCAAGGTCTGGAAATCGACGGTATCACTCAGGAAGGCGGTGCCGGTCAACTTGAAATCAACTTGCGCCACGGCGACCCGGTCAAGCTTGCCGACGAGGTCTTCTTCTTTAAGCGCCTGATCCGAGAAGCCGCCCTGCGCCACGACTGCTTTGCAACCTTTATGGCCAAACCCATCGAAACTGAGCCCGGCTCGGCAATGCACATCCACCACTCGGTCGTCTCAACCGAAACCGGTAAGAACATTTTCTCTGGCGAAAATGACGAGGAAACAGACGCATTCATGCACTTCATCGGAGGCCTGCAACGCTACGTTCCGGCGGCAACACCTCTTTTTGCGCCCTACGTGAACTCATTCCGCCGCTACGTCAAAGACAACGCCGCCCCGATTAACCTCGAATGGGCGCGCGACAACAGAACCACTGCCATACGCGTTCCAGTCTCGGATCCGCAGGCCCGTCGCGTCGAAAACCGCCTGCCGGGTATGGACTGCAACCCCTACCTTGGCATTGCCGCATCACTCGCCTGCGGCTATCTTGGCATGGTTGAAGGCAGCACACCAAAAGACGAATTCAAGGGCGACGCCTACGACGCCGAGGAGGAAATTCCCCGCGGCATCTATGCCGCTTTCGACGGGTTCGCCTCCGCAACGTCTCTCCGAGAGGCCTTGGGCGAGGAGTTCTGCAAGGTCTACGAAATCGTTAAGCTGACCGAGTACGAAGAATTCCTCCAGGTCATCAGCCCATGGGAACGCGAACACCTCCTTTTGAACGTCTAAGAGGCAGACAGCCCAATCGACTACTTATTTCGCCCTCACAGCATTCCGGTCTCACCCGCATGAACCCGCTTTATCGCAACGATAAGCCTGGCACGTATCCCCAAAGCTGGTACGCGGCGACCGCCGACCTTGGCCCGGAACGGCCAAGCCTTGCGGGCGACATCCGCACTGACGTCGTGGTTATTGGGGCAGGATATACCGGCCTTTCGACCGCACTCCACGCCGCGCAAAAAGGTCTCAGTGTTGTGGTGGTCGAGGCCCATCGCGTCGGCTTTGGCGCGTCTGGCAGAAACGGGGGACAAGTCGGAACCGGCTGGAACAAGAACCAGATGTGGCTAGCGAAACGCCTTGGTTCAGACACCGCACGCCAACTTTGGGACCTCACGGTTGAAGCCAAGTCCCTCACCCGCTCGCTCGCCGCCGACCACGCCCCAGAGGCAAATTACCGCGCCGGCGTCTTCCAAGGCGAGTGGTCTCAATCCGGCGCCAAAGACGCGCAGACCTACGGCAACTGGCTTCAGGAGACCTACAACTACGAAACCGAATATCTCGACCGCGATGCCGTCCAGGACGTGTGCAAGACAACGGTTTATCGCGGCGGCCTTCTCGATTGGGACGCGGGGCACATACACCCTCTGCGCTACGTCCTTGGCCTTGCGCGCGGTGCCGAGGCCGCGGGCGCGCGTATCTTCGAGCGCACGGAAGCAATTGGCGTCAAATCCGGCGAGGTCCGTACGAGCCACGGCACTATCCACGCCGATCATGTGGTCCTCGCAGGAAACGGCTACCTCCCCGATCTGAACCCCCAGATCTCATCGCGCGTCATGCCGATCAACTCATTTATCGCGGCGACAGAACCGCTTGGCGATCGCGCCAAAGATGTTCTGACCAAAGACATCGCCGTTGCCGATGACCAGTTCGTGGTCAACTATTTCAGGCTTAGCGAAGACGGCCGCCTGCTATTCGGTGGTCGCGAGAGCTATACTCTTGGCTTCCCGTCCGACATCGTCGGGGCACTCCGCAACCGTATGCTGAAGCTGTTCCCGCAGCTGGACGGCGTTAAAATCGACTACCATTGGGGCGGAACACTTGGCATCACGATGACGCGCCTGCCCATGCTTCGGGAAGTTGCGCCCGGCGTGATCGCAGCGGGGGGATTTTCCGGCCACGGCGTCGCAATCACTGGCCTCACCGGCAAAATAGTCGCCGAGGCCATCGCAGGTCACGCCGGCCGTTTTGACCTCATGTCTCAGCTCCCAACAAACAGTTTTCCCGGCGGCCGAATTGCACGCACGCCCCTGTTGGCGCTTGGTATGACGTGGTTTTCGCTGCGTGATCGCCTCGGATTTTAAAGCACTCTAGCCGAACAGGCGATAGTACAGCCAGTTCGGTAAGAACTGTGTAAGGCGGATCATCGAGCTGAACACAGTCGGGTAATTCTTGGCAAAGCGATCCGTCCCCATATGGTCCACAAACTCGCGCGCGGCATACTCGGGCTCCATGATAAACGGCATTTTGTATTCGTTCTTGTCGGTCAGACGCGTTTTCACAAAGCCCGGATTTATCAATTGCACCTGAACGCCAGTTTTCCGCAAATCCGCATACATAGTCTCGGCAAGCGACATCAGACCCGCTTTTGACGCCCCATAGCCGACCGCGTTTGGCAGACCCCGAAAACCCGACAAGGACCCGGTAAACACGATATGGCCCGAGTCCCGCTCTACCATTTTCGGCACGACGTGTCCTAAGACGCGAAACGCGCCCGTCAAGTTGACATCCACCATCCGAACTGCGTTCTCGGGTTCCCAAGCAGCCGAGCCAAATGACCAGTAAACCCCCGCAAGCAAAACCAAACCATCAATTTCGCCCGCAGCTTCAGCGGCCCGTGCTACGCTTTCGCCGTCAGCGATATCAACCGGCACCACGGTTGATTTCCCAGACAATTCCTCCGCCAGCGCCTTCAGATCATCCTCGCTGCGCGCACTCAGGATCACTTCGGCACCCATCTGGCTTATCTGGCGCGCGACTTCGCGCCCCAATCCAGCCGACGCCCCCACGATCCAATACCGCTTACCGTTCCAAGTTCTCATGCCACGTCTTCCTGCCCATCCATATTGTTCACTTCAAGCGGGCGCAGTGTAGCCACCAGCTCTCCAACCTTAAATCCAAATTTGCGGAACTGGCTTCGATTGATAATCGTACCATTCCCGACCAGATACATCCAATCCAGGACATCAACCGCATGTCCACCGGCACTTTCGGGCAAGCGGATGGTGTAGTTAAGGCAAACGCCCGATCCCATCTGCTGACCGTTACCAACGCCCACAAGGTCAGCAGCTTCGGCACGAATTTTACCTGTGTCAGACAGCGAGAGACGCCATTCACGGTCCTGCACGACGCCACTGTCATACCGAAAGTGCTCAGTCATCCGGCCCTCATTGCCCTCCCACTCTGCATGAAATTCGGCAACAAAACGCGAGGTCACGCGCCCTGTCGGACCATAGATTACGCCCTCGCAGGCGATCGGTCCATTCAGATGCTTGCGAATGTCGAAATTAGGTGTGTTGTTCGTGTAGTCCTCAGACGACTGCGCAGAGAAGTCGAGAAATCGCGACCGTGCCGCCATGGCTGCGAACATAATTGAAACTCCAAGTACCACGCCAAGAAATATGTCCATGGGTCAGGTCTCCTGCATAGCCGCGCCCGCATAGACGTGTTCGATGGGCGTCCTTGCCAAAAGCGCCATTGCCACAAGCTTCAAAACACAGGGCAACACGGCATACATCAGTGTCAAAGTCGTCAGCGCCTCTTTTGAGGCGGTCGCGGTCGTTCCCGGTTCGAACCCCGAGACCTCAAGCAGCGGCAAAAGCGTGACCGCCGCAAACGCGAGCGTAAACTTCGTAACGAAAGACCAAAGGCCAAAACCTTCGGCCGCCTCAGGCGCAATCTCCGACATCCGGCGCGCAAAGATCGCGGGCAGCAATGTCATATCGGCCCCAAGTGCTGCTCCCGACGCGATGCAGATCCCTGAAAACGCCACCGTGTCCCCAGTCCCAAGAAACGCCGCAAATCCAAAAGACACAACGGCAAGCGCCATCCCGGCAAGCAGTGCCCGCTTGGCGCCGACCAGTCCGGCAATCTTTCCCCAAACCGGGGCAGAAGCCGCTGCAGCAAGGAAAAATAGCAATAGGAGCGGACCTTCCCACCCGACTGCACCTAGGCGGCTCTCGACGAAAAACAAGAATAATGTCGAGGTCACGGCAACCGGAGTGGCGTTCAGAAGGGCGATCAACAACAAGCGTCGCGCAAGTGGATCGCCCAGGATCGGACGAAATCCGACACCCTCGACCACACCCCCTGCACGCCATTCTCCGCGCATGGCAAGCACGGCAAATCCAACAGAAATCGCAAAGATTACGGCAAAGACTGCAAACGGAGCATCGGTCAAAGACACGAGCGCAACCGGCAAAACCGCCGCCATCGAAACGCCAAGCAACGCCCCGGACTCGCGCCAGGTTGCCAGGCGCACATGGCCGTCACCGCCACGCATTGTACCTGCTTTCTGCACGCCCTGCGCATAGAATGTGATCGTGAGATAGCTAAATGCGGAAAACAACAATGCCAGGGTAATCGCAAACCATGCCGCCGGTGCAATCGGCGGTTCAACGGCAAACAATCCAACCATTGCAAGCGCCATCACCGCACCCGCGAAAGCAACTGATCCGCGCCGCCATGCTCCAAGCCGGCGGCTCAGCCAGCCCAGAAGCGGATCCTGCACCACATCAAGCAATCGCAAGCCAAACAAAATTACTCCCAATGCTGCTAGGCTAACCCCATATTCGTCCACGAAGTACTTCGGCGCGTGTATGTATATTGGTAATCCCGCTGCTGCGAGGGTCGCCGCAAAGATCGCATAGGCCGGAAGCCCGTCTGCTCGCGTGCTCATCGCGAGATCTCTTCAGCGGGAGGCTTTGGGCGCGCGCGGAACGACGCCCCTTTCCACCAAAGTTTCAATGCCTGCCAGTGGATCAATCCAAGCACCCGGCGCGAGCCAAAGGGCCGCCGTAGCAACGCGCACGCAAGGGCTGCCGTCGTTAGCGGCGCGCGCGCGCCGGTCAAAGTGGCCAATAAACCGCCGTTCCCAGCGGTATAATCAATCCAGATTCCAATCTTGTCGGGCCGGATATCAAACCGAAATGTGTATCCACCCTCAACCGGCTGGAATGGCGACACATGCAAGCACTTCTCCGACTGAAGCGTATCCTCACGCCCGATTTCGCGCCAATCATCATGATGGCAAAGATAGGAATGCCTGTCGCCGAAGGTATTCGTGACCTCAGCGATCACTGTCTTGAGGGAACTGTTCTCGTCGTAAATAAGCCAGAAGCTCACAGGGTTGAAAACGTGCCCCAAGACGCGTGGCTGTGCCATTAACTCAATGCGCCCGATCGCAAACGGAGCGCGCGCCTCGGCCAAAACCTCACGCACCCAAAGCGAACCTCGCCCAGCCTTCGGCTGCCCACCGTGATCCAAATCATGCAATGACACCAGTCCGGGCCGATTGCGCGAGAACAAGAACGGCGCGCGCACCGACGCCTCGGCATCCAGCAGAACGTAGTCCACACGATACCGGAACGCGTTGTCCACTGCGCCCTTACGACCATGAAAGGTTTGTCCGTTGATATATTCGACGGCGCTGGTCACTCGGCGGCCACGGCAGTTTGTCCAAGTGCCGCCAAAGCCTCGACGACATCGACCGCACTCGCCAGGCCATCCTCGTGAAAACCATTCTTCATCCACGCCCCACAGAACCACGTCCGGTTTTGTCCGTTCATTGCGCGGATTGTACTTTGGGCGTCAAACGCCGCCAAATCATAAACGGGGTGCCGAAAAGTAGCTTCATCATAGATTAGCTCCTCGCGGATTGGCGCCGTTCTGTTCAGTGTTACAAACATCGGGTCATCCTGCGGGATTGGTTGCAACGAATTCATCCAATAGCTCAGATCAATCGGGTCATCCGGCGACTTGCCCGTGTCCACATAAGACCATGACGACCAAACCTTCTTGCGCGCCGGCATAACGGATGGATCGCAATGCAAAACAGCCTTGTTCGACTGATACCGGATCGCACCGAGAGTTGATCGCTCGGCCTGCGTCGGGTCCGCCAAAAGGGCCAGCGTGTCGTCGGAATGCGTGGCAAACACCACCTCGTCGAAAGACTCCCATTCGGCGCCTTCTGTCCGCACTTCCACGCCAAAATCCGAGCGCCGCACGCTCTTGACGGATGCCGCCACCCGGACGTCTACGCCGCGCGACTCCAAGGCGCGACCAAGCCGCGTGACATATTCAATGGAACCGCCTTGAACCGTATGCCATTTGGGGTCGCCATAATAGCCTAACAGCCCGTGATTCTTGAAAAATTCGATCATTGCACGCGCCGGGAAATCCAGAATATGCGCCGTGGGGGTGGACCAGATCGCACCCGAAAACGGCGTCAGATAATAGTCCTTAAACCAAGACCCCAAGCCCAATTTAGCGATCAGCGCTCCGAT
>Ga0075467_10001218_pt1 | contig 21254 bp, 16 predicted proteins | sample DEB08_DNA_9_FD_75067 | JGI IMG/M metagenome (GOLD analysis project Ga0075467, IMG submission 75067) | Aqueous microbial communities from the Delaware River and Bay under freshwater to marine salinity gradient to study organic matter... | ecosystem: Environmental > Aquatic > Marine > Coastal ... | reverse complement strand
GTAATCGATATGGGCGGGTAATCCATGCTCGGCAGCACCCTCAATAAAGGCGTCGCAGAGGGGGTGGCGCCAGTCACAGTCGGTAATGGGCAGCAGGCCTTGGCTGCCTCGATAGTGTGGGTCATGCTCACCCAAGCGCTGCTCGGTTTTTTTAAAGTAAGGCAACACATCAGCGTAAGACCAGCCGGCATTTCCAAGCGCGGCCCAAGCGTCGTAGTCTGAAGCGATGCCGCGCGTGTAATTAAATCCGTTGATCGAACTTGAACCACCCAAGGTGCGACCCATGCGCGTGATGACTCGACGACCGAGTGTCTGGGTGGATGGCTCGGTCTGGAAATCCCACGTGTAAGCGGGGTCATGGCCTACTTTAATAAAACCCGCAGGGATGTGAATGTAGGGGTTTCGGTCCGGCGGACCGGCTTCAATCAAGCACACCGAAATTGCAGGATCGGCCGTCAGCCGGTTCGCCAAAAGGCAACCCGCAGCGCCAGCGCCCACCACAATAAAGTCCACTTGTTGATTCACGATCGGTTGGCTCATGATCATGTCATCCGAATAAGACAATCTTAACTTTCTACCATACGGCGAGACTGCCTGAACGATTGAGTGGCGGGTGGTGATCGTTTAAGCAGCAAGAAAAAATCCTGCGACCCCGAGACTCGCCGCTGGACCCAGACACGAAATCAGTTGATGGAGACCCCTCGATAGCCGTCTCGGGTCACTTCGTCGCATATTTTGCGATACTTATCGAGACCCGCCACGTAGGGCATAAACACCCGTGGTTTGCCCGGAATATTGGCGCCCACATACCAAGAGTTCGCCTTTGGGTAGAGTGTTTGATCAGCGACTTCATTGACATGCTTGACCCACTGCTCTTGTGCCTCGGCTTGCGCTTGGAAGGTCGCTTTGCCTGTGCTACTCATGTGTTCAACCAAATTTGCGATCCAGTCGACGTGTTGCTCGATGGCCGAGATCATGTTGGACTTAACCCCAGGACTGCCGGGACCTGTGATGATCGCTAAGTTCGGAAAGCCGTTGACCATCACACCCAAATAGGTTTTGGGGCCGTGCTCCCAAGCGTTGGCCAGACGAGCCCCGCCTTTGACACGAATATCCATATCAAGGATAGCGCCAGTCATGGCGTCGTAGCCCGTGGCAAAGATCAAGTCGTCTAAATGGTAGTGCTCGTCGGTGGTGCGCAAACCATCAGGGGTGATGGCTTCAATGGGCGCTTGACGCACATTAACCAAACTCACGTTGTCACGGTTATAGGTTTCGTAATAATTGGTATCAAGACACAAGCGCTTGGTACCGATCGGGTGATCGTTGGGCACCAGCCATTCAGCGACTTTCGGGTCTTTGACGGTGGCACGAATCTTATCGTGAACAAACTCACACGCCAAGTCATTGGCTGCCTGGTCGGTGAGCAAGTCTTTGTAGGCATAGAGAAAGCTGATGTTGCCACCGGTCTTCCACTTGGTTTCAAACAGGCGTTGACGCTCCTCAAACCCATCGTCAGCGGCAAACTTCTCCGGTGGCGCATGTCCAGCAATACCAAAAGGCGTCTCTTTGGCGCGTTCGCGCCACGCGGGGTACTGTGCCTTGTGTGGCATCGCCACATCGGGCGTGAGTGGCCGGTTCATGCTGGGCACACTGTAATTGGCGGTGCGCTGAAACACGTACAGATGCTTGGCTTGTTGAGCCACGATGGGAATCAGTTGTATGCCTGACGAGCCTGTGCCAATCACACCAACCGTTCGGCCGGAAAAATCAATGGTTTCTTTGGGCCATTGGCCGGTGTGAAACCAACGGCCTTTGAATTGATCAAGCCCCGGAAAATTGGGCACTCGTGGCAGCGATAGGTTCCCAACAGCCAGTACCAAGTGCTGTGCGGTAAATGTGTCACCGTCAACTGCCCGAATGGTCCACGTGGCCATGTCATTGTCAAACTCAGCGGATTCAATGCGAGTGTTGAACTGAATGTCTTTTCTTAAATCGTAGCGATCGGCCACATGGTTGGCGTACTTTTCAATATCAGGCTGCGCAGAAAACCGCTCAGGCCATTCCCACTCTTGCTGTAGGTCGTTGTCAAATGAATATGAATACTCAAGACTTTCGACATCACAGCGCGCCCCTGGATAACGGTTCCAGTACCACGTGCCACCCACGCCGTCGGCTGCCTCGAGCACTCGAACCCGATAGCCGAGTTTGCGCAAGCGATGCAGTGCGTACATGCCACCAAAGCCTGCGCCAATGACAATCACGTCATACTGCTGGGTCGATTGGGGTGCAGTCATCGTTTTCTCCTCTGTGTCTTTAGTCTGGTATTTGGGTGGTTTTTAGGCACGCGTTGCGTGCAGCAATCGCCATGTCACACACCGCTTGGTGGGCCACATCAATGAGATTGGCCATTCGGATGAAGCCATGTGTCATGCCGGCATAAACCCGCAGTTCTACATCAATACCGTTGGCTTCGAGTGCTTGGGCGTAGCGAACACCATCATCACGAAGCACGTCGTGGTCAGCAATGGCAATCCAAGTCGAAGGCAGTGATTTTAGATTCTCATCGCGCAGGGGTGAGATACGTTTATCGGTCCAGTCGGCGCCCGGTGCGTAGTGCTCGAAAAACCATTGCATGTCGCGCTTGTATAAGAAATAGCCTTCGCTGAATTGTTTGTAACTATCCGTCTCAAAATCACAATCTGTGACTGGGTAAACCAACAACTGCTTGGCAATTGGAATGCGATGATTCAGTGCATTAACGGCAATAGCTGCTAAGTTGCCACCGGCACTGTCACCCGCAATCACCAAAGGCACTGCCGAGCCGGCCAGTGACTCGCGTTCTTGATGGGCCCATTCAATGCTGTCGATCGTGTCTTCGAGGGCACTGGGATAGGGATGCTCTGGTGCCAATCGATAGTCCAGCAACAAAACCGCACATTGACTGTGTTGGCAGAGTAGGCGCGCGAGAGCATCAAATTCGGCCAAGGTGCCCAAACACCAACCACCACCGTGTAAGTAGACGATCAGACCGGACTCAGTGGGTCCGCTGCGATAAAGCGCGGCGGGCAATCTGCCCCATCGAACCGGCACGTCAATGGACGAGACGCCATGCACAGCAGGACCATCGCCCAGAGCGGCCGCGCTAGCGGCCATCACCTCTCGCGCCTGTTCGGGCGAGCACTCATGAAAGCTAGGGCGCCCGCTGGCTTGAATGGATGCCAATAGGTCTGCAATTTTGGGGTGTAAGGTCACGCCGGTCTCCATTTGTTGTCAAGCATCACCCATTAATACCGGCACTGAGCAACTGGGTCTATTTAAAGAGGGCGACAGAAATCGCTCTCTTACCCTCAACATCAAGCCATCTTGATCGTTTGATGGGTTGAAATGATTGTCATGAGCCGGTTGGTCAAGTGCGATCGATTTCATAAGTCAAATGACCAGTCATAAAAAGTGGGGATGGTCAGGTCCCTATTGACGGGCCGAAACGACTTTGAACAATACTTTTGGTCTTTTTGGGGTGTCGATAAAGTTGACATCAGCCATCTTCTCTCCAAGCGGTTTGGTCAAACTATGGTTTAAAAGCCATTGATTTAGTGCATTCCTAACCTATGCCAATTCGATTATTCAGAGTCTTTGCAAATTAATTGAAGTTTGGCGTACTCACTGCTATTGTCAGTAAGAAATGTCTTAGTGTCCAGCGATGGTGTGAGCCAGATGTCAATCAAATCCAAATGAGCGTTTTAACGGGAAAATATATTTACTGTTGGCTGAATATTTTTTAAGTTGTTGATTTTATTTGGTAATAAATGCCTTGCGCACCGTCAAGAGGTTTCTTTAAGTTGGTCCGATTGGTTTTTAAAAGTATGAATGTTGCGCATGCGATTCGCACGTGATTTGTGATTTTAGTAAAGCCATAAAACGTGTTTTTTCATAAAGCATTTCGAGTCATCCACTCATGTTGAGTTAACCCCTAACTGAAAAAACAACCAAAGAGACAACAAAAGAAGTATCAATAGGAGGCGGTATGAAAGGCGTCGTATTTGCTGGTAATAGACAATTGGCGTTTCAGGATTTTGAAGATCCCACGCCCGGCCCTGATGAGGTGGTGTTGGAAATCAAAGCATCGGGGATGTGTGGCAGTGATCTGAAATTCTATCGAGCCGCACCCGGACAAGCGGCGCGCGAACTGGGTTTTAAAAATCCGACGCCCGTGATTGCTGGTCATGAGCCTTGTGGTGTGGTTATTGCTTTGGGTAAAAATGTGAAGCCTGGCCAGGCCTACATTGGGCAACGTGTCATGGTTCACCATTACAAAGGTTGCGGATTCTGTCCCCATTGCGCCACGGGTTGGATGCAACTTTGTGTTGACGGCGTTGATAAGGTTTATGGCCTCACCGGACACGGTGCGCACGCGCGCTATATGAAGTGCCCGGCAACTACTTTGGTCGAGCTGCCCGAAGAATTGAGTTTTGAGACCGGTGCGGCCATTGCTTGCGGGACTGGAACAGCTTGGGGCGCACTCAAGCGTCTGGATCTGGCGGGAGAGCACACGATCGCCATTTTTGGTCAAGGGCCAGTGGGTCTCTCAGCCACTCAGCTGGCCAAAGCCATGGGGGCGCAGGTCATCGCATTGGATGTGAGTCCCGCAAGGCTCGAGAGAGCCAAAGCATTTGGTGCCGATCACGTCATCAACCCGGCCGAAGATGATCCGGTTCAAGCCATTAAAACGCTGACCCGTGGTTTGGGCGCACATGCCTCATTGGATGCATCCTCATCGCCGCAAGCGCGCAGCCAAGCCGTGCAGTGTGTGCGCACGTGGGGCAAGGCCTGCTTGGTTGGTGAGGGTGGTGACATGACACTGAATGTCAGTCCAGATTTGCTGCGCAGACAAGTGACTTTGATTGGCTCATGGACGTTTTCTACGCACGGTCAAGCCGACTGTGCGCGCTTTGTCGCCGATCGAAAAGTCGATGTCGATCAGTTGTTTACCCATCGTTGGTCGCTCAAAGATGCTGAACAGGCCTATCAGATCTTTGATCAACAAAATGAGGGCAAAGGTGTGTTTTTCGGCTTCGATTAAGATCACATGCGTTCGCTTAAAAAAGGCACCACAGCCTTTTAAAGCGAGGAGGTTATAAATGTGATTGACATTAACCAGTACCCCACCATCGGCGCCGCTTTTTTTGAAGCGGCGTCCCGCTACGCTGATCATTCTTTGCTGGTCGTGCCGCCCAACCAGAGCCGTCGGTATGCCCCACAGGGCCTTGAGCTGACCTATGCCGAGGTTGCTGCCCGGGTGCGTCCATTGATGCAAATCTATGCTCTAGCGGGTTACGGTCACGGCCATCGAGTGGCGTTGTCACTAGAAAATCGACCCGACCACGTCCTGCACAAACTGGCGTTGAATGCCTTGGGTGTCTGTTGCGTCCCCGTTAATCCAGACTATCGGGTGCAGGAGCTTGCCTTTTTAATCGATCACTCAAAAGTCGATTTGATCGTGGCGTTGCCTGAGTTGTGCGCCGCGATTAACGAGGCGCTCGAACTCACGACGTGGTGTCCCCCACTGATCGCCATTCAAGATGTTGGCACGGGTCTCAGCGCACCCACGAGAGCGGCTTTGACGCAAGCAATCAATGGCGAAACACCCGCGAGTATTTTGTATACCTCTGGCACGACGGGTAGTCCCAAAGGCTGCGTGCTTTCACACCGCTACGAGTTAGCCTCAGGGGCTTGGTACGCATCACTTGGCGGATTGGCAGTGATTAGGCCCGCCCAAGAGCGACTCTATAACCCGTTGCCACTGTTTCACGTTAACGCATCCATCCTGTCGTTTTATTGCATGATGTTGACAGGTAATTGCCAAATACAATCCGACCGGTTTCAACCAACGCGATGGTGGGACGAGGTTCGCCAATCAAACGCGACCATTGTTCATTACCTTGGCATCATCATTCCGTTGCTTCTGGCCCAACCACCAGACAAAAACGACCAAGCGCATCATCGGGTTCGATTCGGTTTTGGGGCCGGTGTCGAACCCCAATTGCACGCTGTGTTTGAGGCACGATTTGGTTTCCCCTTGCTTGAGATATGGGGGATGACGGAAATGGTTCGAACCTTGGTTGATTGCGAACCGCCCCGCCAAGTCGGCACGCGCGCGTTTGGACGTCCCCGTCCAGGCGTAGAGGTCAAGGTCGTGGATGGTCATGACAACGCGGTGCCCAGTGGCACACCCGGCGAGATGCTGATTCGGCATTCAGCACAAACACCGCGGCTAGATTTCTTTTTGGGTTATCTCGATGATGAGGCCGCCACTGCCCATGCTTGGCGCAATGGTTGGTTTCACACCGGTGATATTGTGGTTCAAGACCCAGACGGCATGATTCACTTTTTTGATCGGGACAAACATATCATCCGCCGATCAGGCGAGAACATATCAGCGGCGCAGGTCGAAGCGGTTTTACAAACGCATCCTTGGGTACAAACTGTTGCGGTGCTGCCAGTTGCTGATGAGATACGTGAGCAAGAGGTTCTGGCGTGTGTGGTGTTGAGCGATACGGCTCAAAAAACAGCGGGGGATTTAACAGCTGTCGGCCACGAAGACAAGGCACTGGCGTTATTCGAGCACTGTTACCAAGCACTTGCCTATTACAAGGCGCCAGGATGGATTTTGTTTTTGGATAGTATTCCGACCACGGCAACACAAAAAATACAAAAGCACCGTATTTTCAGTGCCAACGAAGACCCCAGACGGCGACCAGGGATCATTGATTGTCGAGACCTTAAGAAGCGTTATTAGAAAAAACAGGACAGCCAGTCTTTGTTGGGTTTGGTAGCGGCAAAACAAAAGGTGTTTCAAAGCGCGCCTGAGTCAAAGAGGGCTAATCCTAGACTTTAGTGACCGTTAGTTTGAGCAAAGGCACACCCTCTTGAACTTGATCGCCAACCGCAAAAAGCAAGGCTTGCACCACACCGTCATTTGGGGCGCTGATGGTGTGCTCCATTTTCATGGCTTCAATCACCGCTAGCGGCTGCCCTTTTGTCACGGTGTCACCAACTTGAACCATAAAGCTCACCATGCTGCCTGGCATAGGGGCTTGCAAATTGCCGACATCGTCGTGGGCTTGTGAGGCCTGTGACAAGGGATCTACTGCTGTTATTTGGGTTATGCCTTGAGCGCCAAACAGCGTGTAGCATTGGTCAATGGCATAAATCGAAAATAACAACGGCGGGTGGCACCATTGAACCGTGAACGCAGTGTCAGTCAAACATACGTAGCGCAGGGGCCCGATCTGATCACCCACTTGCAGGGTAAACTCGCCGTCTTTGCCGTAAGTTAGCGTGGCGCTCAAGGTGTTTTGTCGGTATTCAAAGTCAAGGCGGCGTTGCGTTTGTCCAAAGGCGCGCCAACCGTCGCGCACTGAAAATGCGTCGTGGGTTTCAGTGGCTGTTTCTCTTCGCAGTGCGTGAGCCACAGCGGCTGCCACGGCTTGATTGACCCCAATGTGGTCTTGATCAAATAGCGCATCAGCTTCACGGCTAATGAGCGCCGTGTCTAGCCTTGCTTTGGAAAAAGAATCGGTTCTGATGATATCGCGGAGAAATTGCACATTGGTGGTTAAACCGACAATATGCGTGTCGGCCAGAGCCGCCCCAAGCCGTGCCAGCGCTTGTGCACGGGTGGCGCCATGCACAATCACTTTGGCAATCATTGAATCGTAAAAAGGGGTGATCGCATCGCCAGCTCGAACCCCATCGTCAAAACGCACGCCTGCCATTGGGCCATCAAATGGCGCGACGGTGAAGGCGCTGTGTGGTGGTTTGTTATAAGTCGACACCAGACCGGTGACGGGCATGAATTGATTGTTGGGGTTTTCGGCGCAAATCCGAGCTTCGATCGCATAGCCGTTGATACGCAGTTGATCTTGGCGCAAAGGGAGAGGTTCACCGGCTGCAATTCGCAATTGCCACTGCACCAAGTCAATCCCGGTGACCGCTTCAGTTACTGGGTGTTCCACTTGCAAGCGCGTGTTCATTTCCATGAAATAAAAGCGCATGTTCTCGGGGTCGTCATGGCCGTTGGGTTGCTCGACAATAAACTCTACCGTACCTGCTCCCACATAGCCCACAGCTTGTGCAGCGGCGACCGCGGCTTGTCCCATTTGTTGCCGCATGTCTTCGGTCAGGCCTGGGGCGGGGGACTCCTCAATCAGTTTTTGATGTCGGCGCTGGACCGAACAATCCCGTTCAAACAGGTAAACGCATTGGCCATGGTTGTCGGCAAAAACCTGTATTTCAATGTGGCGGGGTTGTTGCACATACTTTTCGATCAGGACCGCATCGTTATCAAAACTGCTGGCAGCTTCGCGTTGGCAAGAAAGTAGCGCTGGGGCGAAGTCCTCAGCACTCACAACCACCCGCATGCCTCGGCCGCCACCGCCTGCGCTGGCTTTGATGATGACGGGAAACCCGATCTCGCCAGCCTTTGCTATCAACAGATCGGGTGATTGGTCACTGCCGTGGTAGCCCGGCACCAAGGGCACGCCGGCTTGTGCCATCAGGCGTTTGCTTTCAGCTTTTAAGCCCATGGCTTGGATGCTGTGTGCGGACGGACCAATGAATACGATGCCGCGCTCGCCACAGGCTTCTGCAAATGAATGGTTTTCGCTTAAAAACCCATAGCCGGGGTGAATCGCTTGAGCACCTGTTGCGATGGCCGCATCAATGATGCTTTGCCATTGCAGGTAGCTTTCTTTGGGTGAATCACCGCCGATAGGCACGGCTTGGTCGCAGCTGGCCACGTGTTTGGACTGTGCATCCGCGTCGGAATACACCGCCACGGTACGGATGCCCATTTGGCGGGCTGTCGCCGCGATGCGGCAGGCGATTTCTCCGCGATTGGCAATCAGGATTTTGCTAAACATGAAAGAGGCCCTTAGAAAAGCGGTCCGTCGCTGGGTTTGACTCATGGGGTCGCGTTGCTGTTCTAGCCCTCACATGCGGAAGATACCAAATTGGGTGTCTGAAATGGGTGCGTTTTCTGATGCGCTTAAGCCAAGCGCCAAAAGACGTCTGGTATCGGCAGGGTCAATAATCCCATCGTCCCACAGTCTTGCGGTCGCGTAGTACGGGTGGCCTTGGTCGGCGTATTGCTGGCGGATGGGGGCCATAAACGCTTCTTGTTCTTCTTCGCTCCAAGTGCCAGCTTGTGCCTCGATGCGGTCACGTTTGATGGTTGCTAAGACGCGTGCCGCTTGTTCACCGCCCATAACTGAAATGCGGGCGTTGGGCCACATCCAAAGAAATCGGGGTCCAAAGGCGCGCCCGCACATGCCATAGTTACCCGCCCCAAAACTGCCGCCAATGATGACGGTGAATTTGGGCACCTGAGCCGTGGCCACAGCGGTCACCAGTTTGGCGCCATGGCGAGCTATCCCCTCGTTTTCGTATTTGCGCCCCACCATGAAGCCGGTGATGTTTTGTAGAAAAACCAGCGGTATCTTGCGCTGGCAGCACAATTCAATAAAGTGGGTGCCCTTGAGTGCTGATTCAGAAAACAAAATGCCGTTGTTGGCAAGGATGCCAACCAACCGGCCATGGATTCTGGCAAAGCCACAAACCAAAGTGGCACCAAAGCGCGCTTTGAATTCATCAAACTCAGCCCCATCGACAATGCGTGCAATGATCTCTCGCACATCGAAGGGTTGACGAGTGTCTGTGGGAATTATTCCATAAAGCTCTTTTGTGGAATAAGCCGGCTCTACAGGTTCTGTGTTTGTGGGTATGGGTTCTTTGTGGCGGTTCAGATTTTTGATGGCTCGGCGGGCGAGGTCAAGCGCGTGCAGATCGTCTTGCGCCAAATGGTCAGCGACGCCTGACAAGCGGGTGTGAACGTCGCCGCCGCCCAAGTCCTCAGCGCTGACCACCTCTCCGGTGGCGGCTTTAACGAGCGGTGGCCCCCCCAAAAAGATGGTGCCTTGATTTTTGACGATGATGGCTTCGTCACTCATGGCGGGTACATATGCGCCACCCGCTGTGCATGAGCCCATGACCACCGCCACTTGGGCGATACCTTGGGCGCTCATGGAGGCTTGATTGTAAAAAATACGGCCAAAGTGGTCTCGATCTGCAAACACTTCATCTTGATTGGGAAGGTTAGCGCCACCCGAATCCACCAGATAGACACAAGGGAGCCGGTTTTGTTGGGCGATCTCTTGCGCGCGCAGGTGTTTTTTGACGGTCATCGGGTAGTAGGTGCCACCCTTGACGGTCGCGTCATTGCAAACAATCATGCATTCTTGGCCGTTGATTCGACCAATACCGGTGATCAGGCTCGCGCACGGCGCGTCGTTGTTATAGATGTTTAAGGCAGCCAGCGGTGACAGCTCTAAAAAGGGCGTGCCTGGATCAATCAACATTTGAATCCGATCGCGGGGCAATAATTTGCCGCGTGCACTGTGTTTGTCACGCGCCGCTTGGCCACCGCCCAGAGCGACCTGACTGACTTGAACCCGGAGGTCATCGACCAAAGCCTTCATGGCTTTGGCGTTGGCCTCAAAGGCAGCGCTTTTGGGGTTGAGTTGGGACCGAATTTGAGCCAAAAATTGTCTCCTACTGATTGTCTGGTATCACCAATGTGCTGATCGAATGTTCTGTTGCGAAACACTCACTTATTCTATGCATTTGATTGTAGGCGCATAACTGGGATGGTGAGCGGTTTAGGTCGAGCCAGCGGCAGCTGGCCATGGCGTTATCCGGCAGTATTACGCCTTGATGGCAGCGCCGTTTAAGGCGCTCGCCGTGTGTTTTGGGTGGTGTCGTATGAGCGCTGTGCTAAGTCGGGTCAACAGTTATGTCTCTTGAGATAGTTGACCTTCGGCCAGTAATGGCTGGCACGATGCAGTCGCTTACACTGAGCGCCCACCCAAAGGTACAGCCATGTGCATCAAACCCCTGACTTCGCCTATTTCATCAAGCACCACAAAACCGACCCAAATTTGCAAGCGCTAACTTAGCTGGTTTATAACGATTTATGACTGTTGACCAATGCGTTGTTGCGCTTGATCGATTAAGCGCTCAGTGGTGTCGATCAACGTGCTGACAAAGTCATGACCAGCCGTCAGTGCATTGTGAAGGACAACCAAGTCCTCGATGTATTCATGCACCATTTGGTTGCGTAACTTACGCATAACCAGCCAGTCTTCAGTGGATGTCAGCCAACCCAGTTTTTCTGCTCGATCAAGGTTTTCAATTGCTGACGCTCGACGCTCAGCCATGGCATCAAGCAGCGTGGGCAGTAGCTTGTCTGCCAGGGTGTCTTGTAGGCGCCAAAATCGGCTGACAAACGCATCTAGCCGTTCAGCAAGTGCTGAGTCTTTGGTCAAATGTCCAAGTGCCTCGATATCCAAAGGTGTAGAAAAAAGCCTAGCATCGGTCTCTTGTAAGTACTTGGATTCCTTACGGGTAACCCGGCACAAGAAATGCAGTCTCGCTGTTAATTCAGGGTCTAGTTTCACAGAACAATTCCCGTTTGAGTCGCAACATCGTGAATGGGATGATTCATGAGATTGGGTGCTTTAAGCAAGACATCAACCCGACGTCCATGCATTGAGCGTGAAACACGGCTGGCAATGCGGGCGCTCACCAGAGCCGGATCCAAAATACTTCGATGAACCTCAACCATCAAATCCACATCCCCACCTTTGGCGTCATCACGCGCGCGCGAGCCAAACAAAGTGACACGTGCGTCATGTCCCAAGGTCTCTTGTGTGACCCTCAAAATGTTTTCGATTTGGGCTTGGGTTAATCGCATACCTATATTGAACCACAACCGTCTCTTTTTTTGCCATACGTTAAGGCACTTTGACCCGGCACGTATATCCGCTGTTTGGCGCCGATCACCTGGGCTAGCCGTTAGAACCCTAGTGATTTCCCTTGTTTGAATCCTTGGGTTGAGAAAAAGCTTTGAAATGACCCCGACACGTCCCATAAGATGGCTCAAGCTTAGCCATGGGATACCTACTTCATATGAAATCAGACAAGCAAAACTGGATCTCGCCTTCAGCAGAAAACGTTAGGGCGCAAATTTACTCATTATTGCGCGCCTGGGGGATGAGCGAATCGCAATCGACCTTGAGCGCCGATGTGATGGTCGATACTGACCTCTCGGGGGTTGACTCGCATGGCGTGTCGATGCTTAAAACGTATAACGAGTTTCGAATCAGTGGCCGATTGAATCTCAATGCTGAGCCTAAGGTGATCAACGATCGTGGTGTGACCGCATTAGTCGACGCTGACGCTGGCTTGGGGCATGCCGCCGCCGTTATGGGCATGAGAATGGCCATAGAGCGGGCGCGGTCGTTTGGGGTGGGGATGGTGTGCGTGCGAAACTCACATCACTTTGGCGCAGCAGGTTATTACGTTCGGATGGCCGCTGAGGCGGGTTTCGTGGGCCTGTGTACCAGTTCCACACGCTCCATGAACACGGTGCCCACTCGAGGACAACAAGCGTTATTGGGTACCAACCCCATTGCCTTTGCGGCGCCCGCCAAGCGCCACCCGCCGTTTGTGCTCGACATGGCTACCAGTAGTGTCGCTGCCAACAAAGTGCGCGTCTATGAGCTGCGTGGTGATCCCATACCCTCGGGTTGGGTGACTGATGAAAAAGGTCAGCCGGTCACTGACTCTAGCCAAGCCATGACCATTATTTTCGACGCAACCAAGTCTCAGGGCGGCGGGCTCGCACCGCTCGGTGGAACGCAAGAAACGGGCGGTCACAAAGGCTACGGTTTGGCCATGATGGTACACATTCTGGGAGGCACCTTGTCAGGTTCGTCGTTTTCACCGATACGGGTCAAGACACAACGCCCTCAAGACCCTGACAATCTGGGTCACTTTTTTTGTGTCATTGATCCAGCGGTGTTTCGCGACCCGGACGATTTCAAAGACGACCTTGATGCCGTGATTGATGTGCTGCACGGCACACCAGCCGCAGACCCATCGCAAAAGGTGCTGGTGCACGGCGAACTCGAAGAGCAGTCGCGTCAAGACCGGCAAGCCAATGGCATTCCCATGCCACCAGCGCTTGCCGAACAGATTCGACAACTCTGCGAACAAGTCAAAGTACCGTACTTGCTGGCATAAACATGGACAGCAAGCCTTAATGGCAACTGACGATATCAATCAATCGGACCACCCTGATGAGCATACACATCGCTAACCCTTTGAAGCAACGCCTGAGAGCTGGAGAGCCGGTGTTGGGTATGAACGTTCGCTTAGGGCGCTCAGGTGACATTGCACGGATTGCCAAAGCAACAGGTCACGACTTTATCTTCATAGATTGTCAGCACTCAATATTCACTTTGGAGACAATCTGTCACATGGCTCAAGTGGCCATGGCCATTGGAATTGCTCCCTTGGTTCGGGTCAAAAGTATTCAAGACCCAGATGTACCGGTCTTGTTGGATAACGGGGTTGCTGGCATTGTCTATCCTGACATCAATACGGCCGAGCAGGCGCAACAAGCCGTTGAGAGTTGTCGCTTCGCGCCTATCGGTAAGCGTTCAGTCGTCGGGGGTTATCCGCACTTTGACTACAAGTCAGTACCACTTACGGATGCCATCACGGCATTGAACGAGGCGTGCCTTTTGGTGTGCATGATTGAAACGGCGCAAGGCTTAGAGAACATTGAGGCCATTTGTGCGACACCTGGCATCGACGTGATTCACATGGGCACCAATGATTTTGCGGCCAACATAGGAAAACCAGGACAGTTTGACGATCCTGAAGTCGTTGCCGCTCAGGCGCGGGTCATTGGAGTCGCTAAAAAACACGGCAAGTTTGCGGGTTGTGGTGGCAATCGCGATGTGGCTAGGCAAGCCCGAGCCATCAAGAGCGGTGCACAGTTTGTCACCACCCAAAGTGACATCAGTTTCATCATGGCGGCCGGCCAACAATGGGTCAGTGGCGTGCGTGATGCCTTGGCCAAAGGCGATTGAGAAAAATCGAGCGATTAGGCTGTGGTGATTATGCTCAAACCGGTGTGCGGTGAGGGGTGAGCGCCACCCCTTTGATCATGAGTCGCAGTAGGTAACGGTACTCAGTGGGATCATAATCCGCATTGGCTTGATGCATCACGGCTTGGTTATCCCAAATCACCACGTCACCCGTTTGCCAACGATGTCGATACTCATATCGCGGGTTGGTGGCATGGTTGTACAAGTATTCAATCAACGCATAAGCCTGCTGCTCAGGCATGCCTTCGATGCCCTCCATTCGGCCGGTGTTTAGGTAGAGCGCCGGGCGGCCTGAGGTGGGGTGTTTGATCGCCAGCGGTTGGCGTGTTTGAGGAATCAAGGCAAGCTGTTCGGCGGTCAGTTTGGCCAATGCCCTAGGGCTCTTTGAGCTCTGGTGCACATGCAAAGAAAACAAGCCATCGATTTCGCGCTTTACATCGTCTGGCAGGTCATCATAGGCCGCTCGCACATCGACAAACTGTGTATCGCCGCCCGTGGCTGGAATCTGTACGGTGTGTAAGGCGGTTGCACGTGGTGGCGTCACTTCATTGGAATGGTCGGTGTGATAATTCTCGCCGCGAACTTGAAGCTTGCCGTCTTTACGCGGCAAGTCATTGCTGGAATTAAAGCCAACCAAAGGGTAATCTGGTAGGGTGAACTTTTTGATTTGCTGAGGCATCAGCTCACCAAAGTGCTCAATGGCGCGCATGAATAGCGGTGGCGTGAGTGATTGGTTTTTTATGACCACCACGCCACACGCCGACAACAAATCATTTAAGCGATGCCCCAATGCCGGTCCGCTGTCGGTCCTTAAATCAACGTCTGACACCAGGGCGACGAACTGTGCATTCACGGGCTTTGCTCCTCTGATCGCTTAGAGTTCACGTAACGCATTGAATTGCGCCACATAGCCCGATGGATCAATGCGCGCTCCGATCACCGTGGTGCGGTTTGATTTAAGCGCCACTTGCAACGCGTCTTGCAATTCGTTTTCGGTTGAAACCGTGGTTCCTTCGGCACCCATGCCGCGCGCCAAGGTGCCCCAGTCAATTCCACCAATGGCCACACCGTGACGGGTGATGCCTTTGAGTTCTTGCTTGACGCGGATCAGTCCAATTTCCTGATCGTCTAGCACGACAACAATGATGGGCAGGTCCTCTTTGACAGCAGTCTGGATTTCAGCGATGGCCATCATGGCGCCTCCATCACCGGTGAAAGCAACCACGGGTCGATCGGGGTGGGCCAACTTCGCCGCCATCGCACCGGGAATGGCAAACCCCATGGAACCCAGACCATTGGAGGTCAGGAATTCGCGTGGCCCATAGGACTCCCACTTTTGCACCACCAATAGTCGACTTGCACCGGCGTCGCAAGTGGCGATGGTCTGTCTTGGCAAGACCGCCCGAGCGACTTCCATCAGGCGCTGTGGCGGTAATCCCGTTGACGGTGTGTCAAGCGCCACGCGCACATCTTGACGAAACGCTTTGGCGGCTGCCTCACCCCAAGAGGGCTTGCTGCGGGAATATTCAACCACTGCCTGCATCAAGACCCTGAGGTTACTGACCATTTCAATTTCGGCGGGTATGAAGCCATCGGTCGATTCAATGCTAGCTAACGAGACCGTTGGGATGGTGTATGGCCAGGGCTTGGGTTGCAATTCGACAGCATCAACGCCGATGGTGATGATGAGATCGGACTGCAACACCAGCTTGCGTTCGATTAAGCCACCAATGATGCAACCCGCGCGTAAGGGGTGATCCTCAGGAACGGCACCCTTGGTTTTTGAGGTGGTTAGCACAGGCGCCCCAAGATGCTCGGCGAGCTGCACCAGCTCTTGGCTGGCTTTGTCCCACAGCACGCCCAAGCCAACCAGTAAAACCGGTCTACTGGCAGCGTCAATTTTTGCGGTCAAAGCCGATAGACATTCGCGATCGGGCACGATGACGGGTTGATTGATCAAAAGCGCTTGAACGTCGGTGTCACCGCCCGCTGGCTTGGTGGTTTCGCTTTGGGGAATGTCGATGTGAACAGGGCCTGGGGCGTGTGCCAAAGCGGTGCGCGCAGCGCGCTTGAGCTGATGGCCGACCACTGAGGCTTCAAGTGTCGTGCTCCACTTGACCAAGGGGGCAATCATGGCCTTTTGATCGATGCGTTGGCGCAAGCCCACCTCGTGAGCACCCACTGAGTAGCGGTCCGTTAATGCAATGAGTGGGGCACGATCGAGCATGGCGTGGGCAATGCCATTGACCATGTTGGCCGCCCCTGGACCACGGGTCGATAAGCAGACGCCGGGAGAGCCAGTGATTTCTCCCCAAGTACTGGCCAGCATGGCACCAGCGACCTCTTGCTTCATGAGAATAAAACGCATGTCGCGCAGCCGTGCTGCTTCCATTAATTCGACTGATTCACCGCCGGGATGACCAACAATAAAGGGGGTTCCCAAGGCCTTAAATGATTCGGCCATCAACTCAACTGTCGTTTTCACCTAGCTCTCCGTGACATCGTTAATGAACTGCAAATGCGTCTAATGGTATTTCTAAACCACCCAATCACCTTCCGGTAATGCCTGACCCTGGTCAAGTCGTTGCACGTTATCGATCGCGCGCTTAACCACATATTCAAAGTTGTCGACCGTGCCACCGGCCGTGTGGGGGGTGACCACACAGTTATCGAGCGTGAAGAATTCATTCGATGGGGGTGTGGGTTCTTGCGCAAAAACATCGATACCCGCGCCATGAATGGCGTTTCGCTTGAGTGCATCGAGCAAGGCGGCTTCGTCCACAATGCCCCCACGTGCGCAATTGATGAAAACCGCAGAAGGCCTCATCAAGGCAAATTCACGCGCGCCAAAGCGGTGACGCGTGGTGTCATTCAGTGGGGTGTGCACCGAGATAATGTCTGAGGTGCTCAGTAACGTATCGAAATCCGTATAGGTTGCGTTGAGCTCGCGGCACAATGCTGGGGGCGCTTGTACGATATCGAAATAATTCACCTTGGCATTAAAACCCCGAAGTAGTTGCGCGTAGGCACGACCAATCGCACCGAACCCGACAATACCGACTGTTTTGCCTGAAAGCTGCCGGCTCACGGTTCTGGCCTGTTCACGAACCCACAGTCCATTGCGTGTGTCCCGGTCGAGCTGGGGTAGACGACGCAGGGTAGCTAGGGTCATCAAAAGTGTGTGTTCAGCTACCGGCACGGCATTGCCACCATGCAGTTTGGCCACGGTCACGCCTTGCGCTTGGCAGGCTTGCAAATCAATATTGTCCACGCCCGCACCAAGTTTTTGGATAAAGCGCAGCTTCTGCGAGGCTTGGACCATGGGTGCAGTCACGGCTTTGCCCATCAAAAAAATGACGTCTGCATCAGCCATCGCTGTTTGCACGTCCTTGGCTGCGTTTGATGCTGTGATCGTTAAAGTCCAGCCCTCTGGCAGACACGCTGATATTGTGTCGAGGGACTTTTGTTGAAAATCATCAATGACTGCGACCACGTGCGCTGTCATGAGCGCTCCCTTTGAAACGGTTAATCAAATCAAAACGAGCCAAGTGGTCACGCAATGAGCGACCACTTGGCTTAGCGAACGAGTCGTCGGCATTAGGGTTACTTTTTGACGACCATTCCTGTGTCAGCAGCCAGTTTTTTCCACTGGCTGAAGTTGTCATCCATGAACTTAGAAAACTCGGCCGGTGTCATGGGTCGGGGTGTGCCGCCCTCGCGAGCCAGTGCCTCGGCCATGTCAGCTGACGTCACGGCTTGGCGAATGGCATTGTTAACTTGAGCGATACGGTCTTCAGTCATGCCCTTTGGCCCCAAAATAGCCCACCATTGCGTCAAGTCATAATCGGTTAGACCAGACTCTTTGAGGGTTGGTAGGTCGGGTGCGGCTGGTGATCGTACAGCGCTGGTGACCGCAATGCCTTTGATATTGCCGGACTTAAATTGCGGCAACATCTGGGTTAGGCTACCAATCGAGAATTCAATATGCCCACCCATCACATCATTCATGGCTGGGCCACCGCCTTTGTACTGAACGGCCTGAATATTAGAGCCGATTTTCATATTCAGTAATTCACCGGCAAAGTGCTGAATGCTGCCAACCCCAGTGGCGCCATAGCTGCCTTGGGGCAGGGCTTTGAGGTAGGCGAAATACTCCTGCGGTGTGGTGGCGGTGACCGTGGGCTTGGCACCGAGTGCCAGTGGCACCTCGCCAATCAACCCGATTCTAGAAAAATCATTAACCGGGTCATACGGCAAGCTTCTTACCGCGGGTGACATCGTGAAAGTGACAGATGCAATCAGCAACGTGTAGCCGTTAGGCTCTTGTTTGGCGACATAGGCTGACCCGATGGCTGCACCAGCACCGGGTTTGTTGTCAACAATGACAGGCTGCTTCCAAATGTCACTCAATTGCTTGGCAAGCAACCGAGCGACGATATCGTTAGAGCCACCGGTGGCAAAGGGCACGACCAGTGTGACAGGTCTTGTTGGGAAGCTTTCAGCGCTCGCTGAGCCGCCAAAGAGCACGGAAGACGCCAATAGCATCGTGGCGGCTGTGGTTAGTCGTTTCATCATGATTGTCTCCTCTTTATTCTTTTGAAAACTGTTTCGTGGTTTCTGCCGCTCTTTCGGGCTCATGCGGACATGTAAAGTTATCTTTTGGCGAGGGCTGGGGTAGTAGGGGAATCCCTCGTTTGGCGGTACAAATAGTAATATTTAGAACAGTGAGCGATTGAATGGCACCGTGAAGACTTAAAAAATCCGCTTTTAATTAAGCACCCATCTAGACTCAGGCTAGGTACTCGGATTAAAACCATTCTTTGTCGGGCACCTGTCGCTAACACGGGCGCACCTGATTACCCTTGAAAAATTTTTGGAAATATTGATGCCAGTAAAACCCCCAGCCATAACTGACGCAGGCGTACGCCGTTCTTTGCGGGAAATCTTGAGCGGCCATGAATGCTTGATTGCCAGTTCGGTGTTTGACCCCGTTTCTGCACGTTTTGCGAGGGCTTTGGGCAGTGAGGTTGGTGTGATGGGTGGTTCAGTGGCCTCGCACACCGTACTTGGCGCACCGGACATTGTTTTGTTGACGGCATCTGAGCTAGTGGAGCAGGCCCGACGCATTTGCCGTCTGGATGCGGTGAATTTGATTGTTGATGCCGATCATGGCTACGGCAACGCGTTGAATGTCATGCGCACGGTGCAAGAGTTGCAAGCCGCTGGTGTGGCGGCGACTTGTGTTGAAGACTCGGTCTTGCCTCGTGAATTCGGTGCTAGCGATGCGCAGGGCTTGATCTCAATTGAAGAAGGCATCAAGAAGATGAAAGCCGCCGTTTTGGCGCGTGGCACCGGTCCCATGCTGGTTGTTGCGCGCACCAACGCCAATGGATCAGAAGGGCCTCGGGAGGCGGCACAGCGCTTGTTGGCCTATCAAGAAACCGGTGTTGACGCTTTGTTTGTGCCGTATTTAAAAAATAAAGAAGAGCTCGAAATCATCACGAAAGATTTAAAACTGCCCATCATGGTGGCTGGGTCAGACGCGTCATTGTTTGATCTTGCCGACTTGGAAAGCCGTGGTGTGCGCGTTTGGCTTTGGGGGCACCAGCCTTTTGGTGTGGCTGCGCAAGCGCTTTTTGATGCCATGAAGGCGGTGCAAGAGGGTGCTTTGCCAAGCGAATTACTCAATAAGCCCACGGCCCAGACCATGAGTTTGGCCACAGACGCCGATGGTTATGATCAACTGACACAGACTTATCTGAAATAAGAAGGGTGTCAATCTGCGTACCCAAGCAACCCATCAATTGAATATAACGAATTTTTCAGAGACCAACCATGGCCCAATCAGCGTCTTACCCCGAAACTTTTCTCACGCTGCACGAAATCGTGAAGAAAGCCCGACAAAAGCTCAATCACGACAATTGGGACTACATCATTGGTGGGACCGAAACAGAGACCACGGTTAATCGGAATCGGGCGGCTATCGATACGCTGGCTTTTAAGCCGCGGGTGTTGCGAAATGTCAGCGAGGTTGATGCCTCGACAATGTTTCTAGGTCGACGATTACGTTTACCAGTGATGTTGGCACCCGTTGGGAGTTTGGAGTTGTTTGCACCAGACGCAGCTGTGGCTGCCGCCAAGGCTGCGGAACAATTCGGCATTGCGCACATGTTGAGCTCGGTCAGTGTGGTGAATTTTGAGCAGGTGGCCAAAGCAGTGCCCGATGCCTTTCGGCTCTATCAGTTGTATGTGCATGGCGATGCCGCTTGGGTTGATGACCTGGTTGAACGAGCCGCTGTGGCTGGCTGCAAGGCGTTCTGTTTGACAGTCGATACCGCCTATTACAGTCGTCGTGAGCGCGATATTGCCAAACGCAACATACGCCGCAGCAATGTGCCAGGGCGAGAGTTCCAGCCAACCATAACTTGGGATGATGTCGACCGGATTAAATCGAAGCTGAAAATCCCGCTTATCCTTAAAGGCATTTCGACTGCCGAGGATGCGCGCTTGGCTGTCGAGCATGGCGTTGACATGGTTTACGTGTCGAACCACGGCGGTCGTCAACTCGACCATGATCGAGGCAGCATGGATGTGTTGCCCGAGATTGTTGAGGCTGTTGATCACCAAGCCCAAATCATTATTGATGGGGGCTTTAACAGAGGCACTGACATCGTCAAAGCCATTGCCAGTGGTGCTGATATGGTCGGTATGGGTCGCATGCAGTGCTTTGGCTTGGCCGCCGATGGTTTGCAGGGGGTCGTACGATTGTTAGAGCTGCTAGAAAACGAAGTTCAAACGGCCATGGGTTTGCTGGGGGTGACGCGCTTGTCCGAACTAAGTCAAGCTCACATTTGTAAGGCTGCACCGGTTTCTAACAGTCACGTCCTCAGTGCCTTTCCGCATTTGATACTTGAAGACAAATCATTTTATTAAGCTCGCGCACCCCTAGCTTGGTTGGCACACTGGAAGCAACGGGATGATCCAACCGCAAGCGAGACAACAATCGGTGTCACCTGCGGTTCAACTGGCACTCGCAGGACCTGTTGGGCGGGTGATTTGGAAGCTATCGGCGCCCAACATTGTTTCCAACCTACTGATTACGTTAGTCACGGTATTTGATGCGTATTTTGTCGCGCAACTGGGCACGACAGCGCTCGCAAGCTTGGCGTTGGTGTTTCCATTTCAGATGTTGATGCAAATGTTTGGCAATGGCGCCATGGGTGGTGGCATCGCCTCGGC
>Ga0075467_10001217_pt1 | contig 21264 bp, 20 predicted proteins | sample DEB08_DNA_9_FD_75067 | JGI IMG/M metagenome (GOLD analysis project Ga0075467, IMG submission 75067) | Aqueous microbial communities from the Delaware River and Bay under freshwater to marine salinity gradient to study organic matter... | ecosystem: Environmental > Aquatic > Marine > Coastal ... | reverse complement strand
TAGTAATCTTCCGCGCCTCATTGCCGAGGTGGTGAAATTGGTAGACACGCTAGCTTCAGGTGCTAGTGCTCGCAAGGGCGTGGAGGTTCAAGTCCTCTCCTCGGCACCATAATTCCCTAGGGATTTATGGTTCTTTTATCCGTCGCACACCAGCTGCCACGGTGTCTTTCGTTATTTCGGCTCTGTAGGTTCTCTCTACAACCCTTCGCTTCATCAGCTGCTGACTGCAGCAACAATACAATCTGTCTTAATCTGCAGCCTGCAGCAATAATCTATCGTAAACCGGTGCGTTGGCGTTTCGCTGCCAACACTTGGTTGCCAACACTTGTTTACCAACACTAGGTTGCCAACACAGACGAGGCTGACCTGACCCGTTACATCAATGGCCACCCAACCGGGCTCCTGATTATCTTCTCGCTTGCCCTTCTATCAATTGACTTGACGTGCCCTTTTGGTGCGCATGATACTGAGTAACCACCGGATTGTCGCCTGGTCAGCCCGCCTAATCGGTGATTTGACCTGCTCCGCAGCCAATTTACCCTATTGAGGCCGCTAAAAATGCCTATCAAGCTCCAACAACAGGAAAACCTCGCCGGCGCTGCCAGCCAAGCGGCCCAAGGGTTTGGCCGCATCAGCAAAACACCGCCGCCAGCCTTCGACCCACAGAACGAACAACACGCGGCCTGTACTTATTTCGCCGAGAATGGGTTCGTGGTCTTAAAAAACTGCTTGAACACCGCCGACTTGCGCTTTCTCAACGGGTTTTTCAACCAGACCCAACAAACAAAACCAGATGCTTGGGGATTAGGCGAAAGGCGTAAACCTCACCATCGCAATCAGGGTTTAATTTTCTCGCAGCCATTACTGGATCATCCAGAGCTCGACCGTTTCACTCGCCATCCAGGTGCATACCCTGTGGTATCAAGCTTGCTCGGTGGCGAGCAACACGTGCGTTTCAGCGAATTCAACTTTCGAGAGACCCCCATGAACGCCGGCGTCGGCACCATGAACTTCCATCATGACGAGGCCCTCGCAGACCGCTTGGTGCGCCGCCCCTATATGCCTTGCGACTGGTTATGCGCCATCCACTATCTAACGGACGTGGAACCCGGTACACCGTCTTTTTGTGTCGTGCCGCGCAGCAACCGGTTTGAAACCCTTAATGAAGCCTTTGAGGGACTTGGCGAGGACTATGCAGAAGTTCCGCTGTATGGCGTCTCTGGCACCTGTATCTTGTATGACACTGCGACCTTCCATACCCGCCTGGATGGTGATGGCATCAGGTCACGTCGAACCTGGCACCAGTATTATGCGCGAGGAGGCTGGCTACCCAGCGCTCTGCCCACGACTAATAAGTATATCCGGGCACCCTCGCCCCCTCTGACCGATTGGAATCTCTTTCCAGAGCGATTGGCACTGCACCCAGACGCCGCGACCCGCCGGTTTTTTTCTCACTGGAACACTGCCCAAGGCGAGTGGGTCGCCTCAGGCTTTGACCCGAAGCTACGCAAGTCCATGCCCCGGGGTGAACAATAGCCGGATTGATAAGGACCGACGGCGCTGCTACGAATACAGCAGCGGTTCGCTATACAGGAAACAGGTCGCGCAGCTCAATCGTATCTTGTCGATCGGGTCCCGTTGAAATCATGTCGATAGGGATACCGCAGACGTCTTCAATCCGATTCAAATAGGCTCGAGCATTGGCCGGCAAATCCGCAATCTGTTGCACACCGACACTACTTTCCTGCCAACCAGGCAAAACCTCATACACAGGCTTGGGATTGAGGGGATCAGTCTCATCGTAGCTAGTGCACAATGAAACAGTATCCAGACCATCGAGTACATCCAGCTTGGTGATGCACAGGCCGGACAGGCTATTCACCTGAATCGCCCGCTTCAACGCGCAGGCATCAAACCAGCCGCAACGGCGCGGCCGACCGGTCGTCGATCCGAACTCATTACCGCGCTTCCCCAACTGGGCACCCACCGCATCAAACAGCTCAGTGGGAAAAGGCCCTGAGCCCACTCGTGTCGTGTAAGCCTTGGTAATGCCGAGGATGTAGTCCAGATCCAGAGGGCCCACACCACAACCACTGCTGATCGTACCGGCAGTGGTATTTGATGAGGTTACAAATGGGTAAGTACCCTGATCGATATCCAGCAAGGCACCTTGGGCACCCTCGAACAAGATGTTAGCGTTATCGCTCTGCAGCTGCCCGAGCCGAGTAACGACATCACCCACCATGGGACGCAGTTCTTCTGCCCATGCCAATGACGCATCCAAGGTTTCTTCAAGACTGACTATCTTGGTATTGAAATAGTTTTTCAGGACGAAATTATGATAATCCAAGAGCTCTGTGAGCGACGCCTTGAACTGCTCCGGCTGATACAAGTCACTGATCCGCAAGCCTCGCCGGGCCACCTTATCTTCATAGGCAGGGCCGATGCCACGACCTGTGGTGCCGATTTTCTGATTACCGCGAGCAGCCTCACGGACCTGATCCAGGGCAATATGATGCGGCAGAATCAACGGGCAGCCCTGACTCACCATGAGTCGATCGCGAACATTAACACCGGCGTCTTCCAGCATTCTGACTTCTTCGAAAAACGCTGGAATCGAAAACACAACACCATTACCAATCAGGCACTGGACCTGGGGATGCAGTATCCCCGAGGGAATCAGATGCAGGATTGTCTTATTGCCGTTCACTACCAGCGAATGACCCGCATTGTGACCACCCTGAAATCTGGCGACAGCGGCAGCGCGCACAGTCAGCAGATCAACTACCTTGCCTTTGCCTTCGTCACCCCATTGAGTGCCTATGATTACAACATTACTACCCATTGCGCATTACTCTGTCGATCTTGCTAGTGAATTTTAGTGAGCTGCCACTCACCATCATATTGGTTCAAACTAAAATCGTGAGGCACTGTCTCTTTGCCAGATTCAAGCACAATATAGCCTGCTGTGCGTAGCTCACGAATCTTCTCCCAACGGGGCAGGTCGTCAATCCCCGCGCCGGGTTCTGCGATCACAACTGGGCGCTTGGCCTCTGTGATCGTCGAAAATTTTGCCAGGGTCTTCACGTCTACATCGAATCCGGTAGCGCCGCGGTCACGACCAAAGACACTGCCGATGCTATCGTAGCGACCACCTTGCGCAACTCGACGCCGAGCCTCACCCAGATAGGCCGCAAAAACGATGCCCGTATGGTAGTTGTAACCACGGAGTTCGCTCAAGTCATAATAAATTTGAATGCCGCTAAATCGAGATTCAATACCTTGAGCCACTTCGCCGAGACTCGCCAACCGCTGCATAATCTGTGGATAGCCGCCGAACACGCCCTCGGCTCGCGCAAGCACCTCGGCGTTACCGCAAAGACCCGGTAATTCGAGCATGATTCGCTTGTGGTCTGCATCCAAATCCAGCGCCTGGACGCAAGTTTCAAGCTCGACCATCGCCTTTTTTTGAATCAGCGCAAAGAGCTTCTCTTCCGTCTCAGATGGAATCTCGAGCTGCTGTACCAGCAGTCTGAAAATACCCACATCACCTAATTCGATCACCACCGACGGCATCCCTAGGCTATGGAGGGACTCAACCATGAGGCTCACAATCTCGAGATCAGCTTGGCTACCCGAGTCACCGAATAACTCGGCACCCACATGCAAAGGCGCTCGCGAGGCGAGCATATTATTCGCCTGCGCATGCAATACGGTACCGGCGTAACAAAATCGCGCGACCCCTTTTTTGTTCTGACTGTGAGCATCAATGCGAGCAACTTGGGGTGTAATATCCGCGCGAATACCCATCATTCGACCAGACATCTGATCCGTGATTTTGAAGGTCTTGAGATCCAAATCACGACCTGTACCGGTGAGCAATGATTCGAGAAATTCAACCATAGGCGGAATCACATAGTCATAACCCCAGACGGCAAAGATATCGAGCAGCCGGCGCCGAACACGCTCAAGGTTCAAAGCCTCCGGCGGCAACACCTCGTCGATGCCGTCAGGTAGCAACCAACGGTCACTGGTATTCATCTATCACCTCTACCAAAAATAGCTAATTGATCAGATACAACAGCGTCGTACCAATCAACATACTGCCCAAACCCATCAAGCGCATAGATCGATCATCAATGGTCGCCAGCATGGCAACCAGCTCTTTCCAGCGCCTCGGGTAAAGAAACGGGATGACGCCTTCGATCACCAGCACCAAACACACCGCCACACCAAGGTCATACCACATATCAGGTCACCTTATCATCGGCATATGAACTCGTCGCCACTGAACGTTCAAAAAAAAACCGGGAATCACTTCCCGGTTACTGATGCTTTTGGTACCTAAGCTTAGTTTTTACTTTTCTTCAGATACTTGAAGAACTCGCTGTTCGGATCAACAACCAATATGTCGCCCTTGTTCGCAAAGGTACGCTGATAAGCCGCCATGCTCCGGTAAAATTTATAAAATTCCAGGTCACGACTGAAGGCATCCGCATATAACGCAGCAGAGCCCGCATCTCCGTCGCCGCGGATGGATTCGGCATCTGCATAAGCTTCCGCCAGTATGACTTCGCGCTGTTTGCTCGCGTCAGCACGAATACCCGCCGCCAGTTCCTGGCCCTGGGCTCTGTGTTCACGGGCCTCAATATCACGCTCGGTATTCATTCGCGCATAAACCGACTGGCTGACCTCGGGCGGTAAATCAATCCGCTTAACCCTGACGTCAACAACCTCGACACCCAATTCCTCTCTTGCCACTGAGTCAAGACGCTCGGTCAGCACATTCATCAGTTCATCGCGCTCGCCCGACACTACCTCGTGCAAACTTCGCTTACTGATTTCGTTCCGCAAACCATTATTGATTCGTTGGCGAAGCAGCGCCTCTGCGCGTCTTTCGTCGCCTGATGTCGCGGTGTAAAAACGTTGTGCGTCATTCACCTTGAATTTAGCAAAGGAATCAACAATCACGGCCTTCTTTTCCAGCGTCAGGAATCTCTCCGGATTCGCGTCGAGGGTAAGTACCCGACCGTCAAACTTTCTGACTTCATTGATAAACGGCTTTTTCAGATGCAAACCTGGCTCAATGTCGGCTCTCACAACACGGCCGAACTCAAGCAGGACAGCGCGCTCTAATTCACTAACAATAAATACAGAATTGACACCAAGCAGACCCGCCACGGCGACAATAAAGGCTAAAACCATAACTTTAATCGGCATTATCGATCCCTCCTACTGCTGGGTCGGCGCGAAGTGTCAACGCGTCCGACGGGATTGCTGACAGTTTCACCCGTCAGACTAGCACCTGTGTCGCTGCTGCTGCGTCGTTCCATGATCTTATCCAATGGCAGATAAAGCATGTTGTTACCGCCCTCCACATCAACCATGACCTTGGTACTATTCGACATCACAGACTCGATCGTATCGAGATAGATGCGCTCTCGAGTCACTTCAGGTGCTATCTTGTATTCGGCATAGAGTTTGTTAAAGCGCTCTGCCTCACCACGAGCCTGCGCAATCACTCGCTCCTTATAGCCTAGGGATTCTTCAATCAAACGCTGTGCTTCACCCCGCGCTTCCGGGATAACCTGATTAGAAAATGCACTGGCTTCATTCCGCACTCGAACTTCATCCTCACGGGCTTTAATCACGTCATCGAAGGCGGCTCTCACAGCATCCGGCGGCGCGGTTTCGTCGATATTCACCTGTGTCACTTCAATCCCGGTCCTATATCGGTTCATATAGTCCTGGATTCGAACCTTCACTCGGTCACCCAATTCTGCCCGGCCTTCAGTAAGAACCTGGTTCATCAACGAGCTACCCACTTCATGGCGCAAAGCGCTTTCCGTTGCCTGATACAGGCTCTCGTCGGGATCACGGACCCGCAACAGGTATTCCGACACATCACTCACCACATACTGCACGGACATCTTCACAATCACGATGTTCTCGTCTTCCGTCAGCATCTCTGAATCGTGGGGTCTGGATCTCACCCGCGTCACATTAGTTGACAACACTTTGTCAATCAGCGGCGGATTCCAATGCAATCCGGGACGTAGTACCTCGTCTTGGACTTTACCAAACCGCAGAACAACGCCACTTTCTTGCTGGTCAATGGTGTAGATACCCGCGAAACCCCAGACTGCGAGCAAAACCAGCAGCACCAAAGCAAAAATATTCTTGCTGAACGCGGGTGCACTGCCACCACCACTGCCAGCACCGCCGCCTTTTTTGCCACCAAACATCTCACTGAGATTGTTTTGTAACTTCCTAAAGGCTTCGTCAAGGTCCGGTGGACCTTGATCATCCCGCTTGCCCCAGGGATCTTTATCTCCCTGATTACCGCCACCAGGCTCATTCCAGGCCATAAAATCTCTCCGTTGATATTTCCCATCTGGGAAAACAATGCATTTTCACACTATTAGACACAATAATCATGTGCCGATTTGACTTAAATGTCTTCCGTCCCCGTGATTGCCAGCAAAGTCGCAGGACTCAGTAGACGCTTACCCAGACGCTCTAGACTATGCCGCTCTATCCGTAACTGCAAATTCATGGTTCCATCCGCCAGGGTTGCCTCTTTCAGAACCGCACCCAACGCGAATAACTCGGCGCGCAATTGCCCTTCATGTGGCTCCAGGTGCACAGTAGTCTCGATCACCTGTTGTCCCAGCAGCTCACTGATGGCGCCCACTAGTATATCAACGCCTGCGCCACTGAGACTGGAAACCCAGACTCTCACTGGCAACCCATCGGCGCCACGATCGACTCTCGGCGCTTCATCAAGCAAATCAATCTTGTTATATACGAGCAACTGCGGCACCGCGTCGGCATCGATCTCTTTCAGGACCCCATTGACCTCATGCATCTGATGATCTTTCTCGGCCGAGACCGCATCCACCACGTGTAGCAGCAGGTCAGCCTGCTCGACCTCTTCTAATGTCGCGCGAAAGGCTTTGACGAGCCCATGGGGCAAGCTGCGAATAAATCCGACGGTATCTGTCAATATCGCCTTGCCGATGACTGGCAAATCGAGCTGTCGTAATGTCGGGTCAAGGGTCGCAAACAATTGATCGGCCGCATGCACATGGGCATCGCAAAGTCGATTGAACAAGGTTGACTTACCCGCGTTGGTATAGCCCACCAAGGATACCGAGCGGATATCGGCCCGAACCCGGGAACGCCGATTTTGCGTGCGCTGCTTGCGAACTTTATCGAGTTGCTGATTGATATGTTTGACTCGCGCCCGCAGAATTCGCTGGTCTGACTCGAGCTGAGTTTCGCCCGTTCCAGTAATACCCATTGAGCTTCCCTGGCCACGCCCAGAGCCACCACGCTGGCGATCCAGGTGAGTCCAGCCACGCACCAGTCGCGTCGACATATGCTGTAATTGCGCCAGCTCGACTTGCAACTGGCCTTCATAGGTTCTGGCACGCTGTCCAAAAATATCGAGAATCAAACCGGTCCGACCAATCACCCGACACTCTAGCGCAGCTTCGATATTGCGCTCTTGAGTTGGACTCAGATCTTGGTCAAAAATGACCAACTCTGCCTCGCTGGCTTCTGCCAGATCTCGCAGCTCTTGTAACTTTCCCGACCCCACATAGGTTTTTGGATGTGCGCTGCGGCGTTTAACATGAATACAGGCTGCCGGCACAAGTCCAGCAGACAACACCAGTTCGGTAAACTCCGCCGCTGACGAGTCTGCTTCGACCAGATGCACAAGCAGTGCCTGGGTACCCGCTTCGGGTCTTTCAAACCACAAATTTATTACTTCCGCGCAATCGCTAAGTCTCTGAGTCGTCTGGCTCTTCGTCACCGGCGATGGCCGGCATATCTACATTACGCGCTGGCACTACCGTAGAAATCGCTGATTTATAAATCATTTGGCTGACCGTGCTGCGCAACAGGATGACAAATTGGTCAAAAGCTTCAATCTGGCCCTGTAGCTTTATCCCACTGACCAGATAGATCGATACTGGCACGCGGTCTTTTCTAAGCGCATTCAAGAAAGGGTCTTGTAAAGATTGCCCTTTTGACATGAGTCTCTCCTACCATGTTGCCCTGTATAGCAGGGCGCTACATTAATGCCGTAGATACATCAGCCCGCCTCACCGAATGAAAGGCGACGGACTCCGACGGCCCAACCGACGTGGGTCATATTCCCTATGCCACCTATATGATGCTGGACTGAAGTATTTTCAAGGCCTGGCCGACATTCGGCGCGTCAATTTGTTGCAATGCGGTCCAGCCCCTAAGCCAGGTATATTGTCGCTTCGCGAGTTGCCGCGTGGCGATGATGCCCCGATCACGCATCTCGTCATAGGACAGCCCGCCTTCAAGGTGGTCCCAGACTTGCCGGTAGCCCACAGATCGCAGGGCTGGCAAGTCACTGGCCAAAGACTCCCGCAGACTCAACCTGCGAACTTCCTCGACAAAACCCCGATCAAGCATCTCTTGGAATCGCTCAGCGATCAATTTATGCAGCGCCAAGCGGTCGGGGGGCACGATGGCGATTTCACAGCAGTTATAGGGAAGCACTGCCATTGGTTGCTCACTATGCCAGTCGGTCATTGATCGACCTGTAACCTCATAGACCTCCAGGGCCCTGGAGAGTCGTTGCGGATCGTTTACGTGAATACGCTGAGCTGACACTGAATCAACCTCGGCCAACCGTCGGTGGACTGCCGCCCAACCGTCTTGCCTGGCCATCAATGCGATACCAGCTCGAATTTGCAGGTTCGCAGCGGGCAAATCGGCCAAACCAGACTTCAATGCCTTGAAATACAGCATGGTCCCGCCCACTAATAACGGGATCTTGCCGCGCGCGGTGATATCTGCCATCGCGGCCAGCGCCGCCGCTCTGAATTCGGCTACCGAATAGGGCTCAGAAGGCTCACGGATATTGACCAAGTGGTGAGGATACTGCGCCAGAGTTGCCTTATCCGGTTTCGCCGTACCAATATCCATATGGCGGTATACCAGGGCTGAATCAACGCTAATAATTTCTACCGGCAGCACGTCCGCCAGCTCAAGGGCTAGCGCCGATTTGCCAGAGGCGGTCGGCCCCATCAGGAAGATAGCTGGTGGTTGATCGGGAGGACTCAGAGTCATTGCCCGCGCATGAACAGTTTGTTGAGCTCGTCGATGGATTGTTCGGTCCATGTCGGGCGACCATGATTGCACTGGCCGCTGCGCTCAGTGGCCTCCATGTCGCGCAGCAACGCATTCATCTCGGGGATGGAGAGCCGCCGATTAGCCCGCACCGAACCATGACACGCCATCGTCGATAGCAGCTCGTCTCGATGTTGCTGAATCCGGGCTGTCGTACCGTATTCGGCCAGGTCTGCCAGGACATCACGGACCAGTTGTCCGGCGTTCTCCTTGCGCAGCATGGCCGGAATGCTCCGCACCAAAATAGACTCCTCCGACACTCGCTGTAGTTCGAAGCCAAACTCTTCAAGCTGCGCGCTGTGTTCTTCCGCCATCAGGCACTCTTTTTCACTCATCACCACAGAGACGGGCACGAGCAGAGGCTGCATTTTCAAGCCCTCGGCATCAGTCGCTTGCTTGAGACGCTCGTAGGTAATGCGCTCATGAGCCGCGTGCATATCGACAATAATCAGGCCATGGGCATTTTGGGCAAGGATAAACACGCCATGGAGCTGGGCTACCGCATAACCAAGGGGCGGAATATCCTCTCCCTCAGGGGGCGCTTGACCCGCTGACCATGCCGTCTCCAACATTTGCCCATAAGGCTGCAGCTGCTCATGGATAAAGCCGGGCCGAGCGGGCCCGGAAAACATCATGGAACGTTGTGTTGGCGTCGGCTGCAGCGAACCACCGCCACCGGTATAAGGCGCCTGTCCTGCGCCACCAAAGCTCGCGTCTTCAAGGCCTGCTCCAGCCTGACTCATCACATTTGACCCGACGCCAGCTTGCGGGCGAACGTCAGCCAGGGCACGATGAATCGCGCTGAAGAGAAAACTATGGACATCGCGACCATTGCGAAACCTGACCTCATGTTTCGTTGGGTGAACGTTGACGTCCACCAGGCGCGGGTCGAGCGATAAAAATAATGCGTACACTGGCTGCCGACCATGAAATAACACATCCTGGTAAGCCTGCTTAATCGCATGCGTCACCAGCTTGTCACGAATCATTCGATTGTTGACATAAAAGTACTGCTGATCGGCTTGGCTGCGAGAATAGGTTGGCAACCCGACCCAACCTCGCAGCTGCAAACCGATACCGCCTTGCTCAGCGGGAAACGCCTGTTCCAGATAAATGGCATTCTCGATAAAGCCCTGCCCAAACACCGCGGCGAGACGCCGAGTGACATCAGCATCGTCCGCTGCGGGCGCAAAGTGACGCAATAGCTTGCCATTGTGATTGAGATAAATCGCCACCTGCAAATGGCTCAGACTGAGCTTGCGCAACACGTCTTCAATCCGTTGCAACTCGGTTTTATCGGTTCGCAAAAATTTACGTCGGGCCGGTGTATTAAAGAACAAATCTTTGACTTCGACGGTGGTACCCCGGGGGTGGGGTGCAGGCACAACACTGGCTTGCATATCTTGCCCGGCGACGCTGACCCGCCATCCAGACGCCTTATCCTCACTGGCGTTGCTCGTCAGGGTTAATCGTGACACCGACGCCATGCTCGCTAACGCCTCACCTCGAAAACCCAGGGTCGAAATCGCTTCCAAGTCCTCGGCCTGACAAATTTTACTGGTGGCATGTCGGCTCAAGGCCAGCGTCAAATCTTGCTGGTGAATACCGGCGCCGTTATCTCTAACCCTGATGAGTTTAGTGCCGCCTGCCTCAAGATCAATATCGATCCGAGTGCTATTCGCATCAAGACTGTTTTCAAGCAACTCCTTGATGACAGATGCCGGCCGTTCAACAACTTCACCAGCAGCAATCTGGTTCGACAGACGGGGATTCAATTGCATAATACGTGGCATAAAATGACCTAGGGACGTTTAGCTAGTCGGAATTTTCAGTAACTGGCCGATTTTAATTCGGTCATTTCTTAAACCATTGTAGGTTTTCAGGCGCTCAGCGCTAACACTATGCTTAAACGCGATCGCTGACAGGGTATCCCCACGCACAATTTTATAGGTCGCCAAATCGGCCGGCTTCACCTGATTTTTCCAGGCTAAATAGGAACCTAAGGGTGGATTTCGGCCTACATAACTTTTCACGCCAGTGTAGATAGCCTTCGCCATTCGCTCTTGGTGGGCCCGTGTTCTTAGTTTTTTCGCCTCCGCTGGATTCGAGATAAAACCGGTCTCGATCAACAAGGAGGGAATATCTGGCGACTTAAGCACTAAAAATGCAGCCTGCTCAACTTGCTTTTTATGCAGGTGGTTGAGTGGTTTGATCGCATTGAGCACCTGTTGGCCCATATCCAGACTCGCCGACAAACTGTGGGTACTCGTCAAATCGAGCAACACACCTGCCAGCACGTCATCCTTATCATCGAGTCCGACTCCACCAATGAGATCAGCTCGATTTTCCTTCTCCGCCAGCCAGCGTGCTGTTTCACTGGTCGCACCTTTTTGAGATATAACATAAACAGAAGCGCCGCTGGCATCCGGGGTCTTAAAGGCATCAGCGTGGATAGAAATGAAAACATCGGCTTCAGCCTGACGAGCAATATCTGTTCGCTTGCGATGGGCTAGATAATAATCGCCTTTACGAGTCAGTTCCGCCTTAAATCCAGGCTCTTTATCAAACATGGCTGATAGTTTGGTGGCGATAGCGAGCACCACATCTTTTTCATAGAGCTGCCCAGGCCCAATTGCGCCAGGATCGTCTCCTCCGTGTCCGGCATCAACGGCGATCACCACATCGCGTCTCTGCCCGGCAACCAGGTCTGACTTTGGAACAGTCGGTACTGACTGTTGCTCAGTGGTATACAAATCGACCACCAACCGGTCACCATATTGCATAATAGGCTTGAGGACGAAGCTTCGAGGTTTAACCTGGCCGCGCAAATCCAGCACAACTCGCAAGTCAGAACCGCCGCGGATACCGGCGCGGATCGAGCGGATCGGTGTACCTTTCAACTGGGCAGCAGAAAAATCCTGCTCAAGGGTCGCACCATCGATATCGATGACCAGACGATCGGGGCTCGTCAGGGCGAAAATTCTGTGCTCAACCGGCGCACCTAAATCGAACACGATGCGCGTGCGATCAGGCGCGGGCCGAATCCTGACATTATCGATAGCCACTGAATTCGCCTGCACCGGGTTAACAACACCGCCAATCATTGCCGCAATCAGCAGGCCCAGCGACAAGCCTTTGCGTTTGATGGTCAACATCACGTCCTGTCTCTTCTCGACTGATTCATTGAACAGATTCTAGCAGACCGCGACAGATTTGTTCGCCGAATGCCGAATTGGCTGAAACTACCAACGACCGGCCTTCCGCCAAAACTCCAAGCTCAATCATCAAGTCGCTGGGAGGTATGTGACCGACACCCTTCTCCGGCCACTCCAACAAACACAAGTGACCACTTTCCAGGTACTCATCTATGCCCAGATACTCCAGCTCTTCGGGATCCTCCAGACGGTAGAGATCAAAATGGTAGGCTGCGCGCTCGCCCATTTCATAGGGCTCTACGAGCGTAAATGTCGGGCTCTTGACTGCGCCCGTATAACCCATGCCACGCAGAATACCCCGTGACAGGGTGGTTTTCCCCGCACCCAGCTCACCGCAGAGGTAAACGATACCTCGACCATTCAACAAAAGACTGAGCTGCCGTCCCATCGCTTCCGTCGCCGGCTCATCGGCTAGCTGTTGAACGAAGACTCTCATAATTGTGCCGTCATAGTCGGCGACTGAATCAGATGTGCATCCACTTGATTGATTTCAACATAAGGCATTGATCGCCAGTATACGACACCCGGAACGGTATTATGAGTGGAAAAATGCCCCTTAACGGGCATAGGTCCGAGCCTTTGAACACTCATCTCCCAGCGAAATCGGCAGACAGCTCGCAGCGTTCATAGTAGATTGCGCCCATGGAATACAATCCCCACAGCACCGCCTTCTCAGATCCGCTAGATATCGAGGGCGTCAAAAAACGCAGCGCAATGCAAACTATCGGTTCAATCCTGCCCTTCCTGTGGCCGGCCAACAACCGCGAAATGCAAATACGGGTCGTGATTGCGATTAGCTGCCTGCTCTTGGGGCGAATCGCCAATGTCTACGGGCCCATTGTTCTGAAGGACCTGATTGACGGCCTCGAGGCACTGACAACCGGTAGTCGCGCCCTCGATGGACTCTGGGTGCTCGCCTTCATCTATGGCTTGACCGTGCTCCTGCCTGGCGCCCTGAATGAGTTGCGAAGCGCTGTTTTTACGCCAGTATCCGAGTACGCTCAACGGATCTTCGGGCTTCAGACATTCAAACACCTCCATCAACTTGGAATGCGCTTTCACCTGGACCGCCGCACTGGTGGTCTTTCCCGCGCCATCGAACGGGGCACGCGCGCACTCCAACAAACCACCAGCCTGTTCGCTTTTAATATTGCCCCAACCCTATTTGAGGTCGCTATGGTAAGCGGCTATCTCGCGTACGCCTATCCGCCAAAATATGTGCTGGTCATTCTGGCTGCCGTCACCGCATACATTTTGTTCACGCTGTTATTTACAGAATGGCGCACCCAATTTCGGCGGGAGATGGTCATGCAGGAATCGCGCGCCACGACCATTGGCGTTGATAGTCTGCTGAATTTTGAAACCGTCAAGTACTTCGGCAATGAGCGATATGAGGCGGACCGCTACAACGATGCACTGCTGCACTATATGGGTGCCGCGGTGAAAAGTCAGACGACCTTGGGCGTCCTCAACGGCGGCCAATTGCTGGTCAGGGTTGCCTGTCAGCTGATCATTTTAATCATCGCCATCCAGGACTACTCAGCCGGCTTACTCACCACCGGCGAGGTTGTCATGCTCAATACTTTCATGTTGCAATTATTCATACCTTTGGGATTCCTTGGGTCTTCCTATCGAATGATTCGGCAGGCGCTTGTGGACATGGAGTTTATGTTCCAGCTGCTCGACACGGTCCCTGAAATTCAAGATCAGGAATACGCCGAACCCCTCGTCGTGGGCTCGGCTACTCTGGCCTTCAAGGATGTTCACTTCGCCTACGATCCGGATCGTGAGATTCTACGCGGCATCAGTTTCGTCATACCTGAAGGCAAAACGACGGCTGTGGTGGGCGCTAGTGGCGCTGGCAAATCGACCCTCGCGCGCCTCCTGTATCGGTTCTTTGATACCCAGACCGGCGCGATCGAGATTGATGGACAAAATATCAAATCAGTGACGCAAGCGAGCCTGCGCAGTGCCGTTGGGATTGTTCCTCAGGATACTGTGTTGTTCAACGATACGATCCGCTACAACATCCGCTACGGCAATCCCAACGCTTCTGACGAAGCAGTAGAAGCTGCGGCGAAGACCGCCAGCATTCATGATTTTATCGCATCCCTGCCCCTGGGTTATGAGACTCGAGTGGGCGAACGCGGATTGAAACTCTCTGGCGGTGAAAAACAGCGGGTCGCGATTGCGCGTACTATCCTCAAGGATCCACCCATACTGGTGCTGGACGAAGCGACTTCGGCACTGGACATCAAAACCGAACGGGAAATCCAGGCGGCGTTACTGGAGGTGGCAAAAAATCGCACGACACTGGTGATCGCGCATCGACTTTCCACTATCGTCAACGCCGACGAAATCTTAGTTCTGGATGCGGGCCGCATCATCGAGCAAGGCACACACAATGAGCTGGTAGCCGCCAAGGGTAGCTATGCTGAGATGTGGCGCCGCCAGAAAGAAGCGGCAGATGAAATCGAGAAAATTCAAAAAATTCTTGGCATCAACGAGCTGCATTTACCTCAGACCTGAGACCTGGGAACGCTTAAAACCTCAAAGAAAAACTCACGGTTTTGGCGCCGAAGCAGGGTTGAGCAAACGCCGAATCCAAGGAATCGTATCGGTCGCTAATAGTCCCCGCTGTCCAGCTTCGGCCGCGCGGTCACCGGCGACAGCATGCACCGCGACGGCAAGCCGAGTCGCATCACCGGTTGATAACCCTTGCGCCAGTAATGCCGCAATCACCCCGGACAATACGTCTCCCATCCCGGCTGTCGCCATGCCTGGATTACCATAGGGACATAGGTCAATGTTTGATGTATCGGCCACTAGACTGCCGACGCCCTTGAGGACCACAACACCCCCATACTGTGTTTGAATTTGACGTACCGTTTCGAATCGATCGGTCTCAACGTCTCCCTCATTCAACAAGCGACCCGCTTCACCCGGATGCGGAGTTAAAACCCAGTTATCCTTGTTTGCCGGTTGCTTCGCCAACAAGTTCAATCCGTCAGCATCAATCACCATCAAGCCTGGGTGTTCGATCAGATGCGCGAACACCATCTTCGACCACTCAGACTGACCCAGCCCTGGACCAAGCACAATGACCGTCGCCCGCGCAACGAGGGCATCCAGCTCGGAGCTGGCATCAATACCACGGACCATCACCTCAGGACAGCGAGTCAACAACGCCAACGAATGAGAAGGATGGGTGGCCACCGTAACCAGCCCGGCGCCAGCCCGCAGTGCCGCTTCGGCACTCATCAACACTGCACCACCCATGCCTCGGTCACCGCCAACGATCAGAACATGACCGTAAGAGTTCTTGTGCGAGTTGCGCCGCCGGGTGGGCAAACCCGTTAACGCTCGATTCAGGCTCAGCTTTCGGGTGTGCACCACGGCCTGTTGCAGCACTTCATCACCGAGGCCGAGAGAGTCAAACAAGATTTCACCCGCACAATCAGGCCCATCCTGCGTCAACAAACCCCGTTTCAGACCAATAAAGGTCACGGTCACATCGGCCTCAATCGCTCCACCCAGTCGGTTACCCGTATCTGCGCAAAGCCCTGAGGGGATATCCACTGCGAGGGTTGGTAGACCCGACGCATTCATCAGGTCAATAGCTTGCTGGTAGGCGGGCCGCACATTGTCCGTTAAGCCCGTTCCCAACAGGGCATCGACCACCACATCAGCGTCGATAGTTTCTACGGGATCAAACGGCTCGGGGACGATACCTGACTGCAGGCAATAGTCATAAGCCAATCGCGCGGCCGGACTGGCCTTGCCCATATCGCCCAGCATTCTGACTGTGACCTGCAAGTGCTGCTCGGCCAGCTTGCCAGCGATAATGTAACCGTCGCCAGCGTTGTTACCGCTGCCACACATTATCCAAATGTGTCTTGCAGCAGGCCACTGGGTCGTGAGTATGTCGACACAAGCGACGCCGGCACGGCGCATCAGCGTGATCGCCGGAATCCCAAGATCTTCGATAGCGACGCGGTCCATTTCACGGACACTGGCAGCGGTATGAAGTCGGTCAGGCAGGTTATCTGGGTTCACAGTATGGTTTTCGTGGCAATTCAGATACCGCAATTATAAGGTATGCAGCGCCCATAGCGTCTAAAAAAACGCCTTTCGAAGCCTTTTTTGCGAAACTAGTACTTATGTCAATCATTCCCCACACAGACCAGGAGCCCCGGGAGGTCTATCAATCTCTTGGCCGCCAGCTAGAAAGCTGGGCTCAGGAATTGGGGTTTCAGCAGGTCGGCATTACCGACACGGAGCTGGGTGACCATGAGGCCCGCCTGCAAACTTGGCTGGACAAGGGCTTCCATGGCGAGATGGCCTATATGGGGCACCACGGTCGAATGCGCAGTCGACCCTCTGAATTGGTGCCAGGCGTTACTCGCGTGATCACGCTGCGCATGGATTACTTACCTGCCGGCACCGAACCGCTGGCACAGCTAGAATCTCCCGCGGACGCTTATGTCGCGCGCTATGCCCTCGGTCGTGACTACCACAAAGTTATTCGCCGCAGGCTAGTCAAACTCTGGAAACGCATCAATGACTATTTGCTCGACCATGGCATAGACCACCACAGCGCGCGGGTCTTCACGGACAGCGCACCTATTCTCGAAAAGGCACTCGCCGAGAAGTCTGGACTCGGCTGGATTGGCAAGAATACGCTACTGCTCAACCAGTCTGCCGGTTCATTTTTTTTCCTGGCTGAAATCTTCACTGATCTGCCCCTGTCGCTTAGCGAACCTCAATCCACTAATCACTGCGGCTCCTGCAATCGCTGCATTGAGGTCTGCCCCACGGCCGCTATCATTGCACCGTATCAACTCGATGCCCGGCGCTGTATTTCGTATTTGACGATCGAACATCGAGGTAGCATACCCGTCGAGTTTCGTGCCCCTATGGGCAACCGCATCTTTGGCTGTGACGACTGCCAATTGTTCTGCCCCTGGAATAAATTTGCCCAGGTGAGCTCGGTTACGGACTTCAATCCCCGCAACGAACTGGACGCCAGCACGCTAATAGAGCTGTTCCTCTGGAACGAAACGGAGTTCTTAAGCCGAACGCAAGGTTCAGCCATCAGGCGCACAGGCTATCTGGGTTGGCGCCGCAACATCGCCGTCGCATTAGGGAACTGTGACTTTGACGAAAAAGTGTATCAGGTGCTCGCCACCAACCTGGCGGCAGCCCCGCCCCTGGTACAGGAACATATTACCTGGGCGATGGCGGCACTGGATGAACGTCGACCCAATCTCAGCACCTAAGGCTGGAGCCGAAAGAACTGCTGACGGTAAGCTTGTAACTCGGCAATCGACTCTCGAATATCATCAACCGCGCGATGGGCGCCGGTTTTTTTAATGCTCTGATGGACGTCCGGCCGCCAGCGTACGGCAAGCTCTTTGACTGTGCTGACATCAATGTTGCGATAGTGCAGGTAGGACTCAAGCTCAGGCATATACTTGACCAAAAATCGCCGGTCCTGACCGATAGAGTTTCCACACAGTGGCGACTGGCCAGGTTCCACATGCTGTTGGATGAATGCCAAGGTTTGTTCCGCGGCCACCTGCTCACTGACGCCTTCACGCTTGACCCGATCAACCAGACCCGAAGCCGTATGGTGAGATGTATTCCATTCATCCATAGCATCCAATAATGACTGTGGTTGGCTAATACAGAATACTGGTCCCTCCGCGATGACGTTAAGTGCTGAGTCCGTGATGATGGTCGCAATCTCTAGAATGCGCTCGACCTCTGGATCCAGGCCAGTCATTTCGAGGTCCATCCAGACCAAATTTTCCGAATATGCCATCTTCAAACCCTTCTGCCCGCTCGCACTGAATACCCGCCATCTTAACTGATTTAGCCCTCTGGACGCAGTGTAACTTTAGCGCCACAACATAATCAGGGTTGGCAAATAAGCCGCCCCATCCCGTAGAATGCCTTTTAAACCAATTTTGGACCCCCTATGCAGCCATCTGTGATTGAATTCGTGCAATCATGCCGCCTATCCGTATTGTCAGCGGCAGCACGGCAGCTCGCAACCCAACAGGCGGCGCCCAGCCTTGCGATGACGGGACAATTGACAACCACTGCGGTCGTCCATTTATGAGCCGGCTGTTTATTCGCATACAGTACCTGATCCCCCAGCATCTCCTGTCACGTCTGGTGGGCCTGGTGGCGTCATCACGGGTAACATGGATCAAAAATACCTTCATTCGAGTCATTGTTCGCCTCTTCAACGTCGATATGACTGAAGCCGAATCCGCCAACCTGGCAGATTATCCGACCTTTAACGCGTTTTTCTCACGCCGACTCAAACCTGGCCTACGCCCGATCAGCGGCCTGGTCAGCTCGCCTGCTGACGGCTGCGTGTCGGCCTGCGGCGATATTAATGGGAACCAGATTATTCAAGCCAAAGGCCTCAACTATTCAGTGGAGAAATTGCTTGCCAGCGCTGATGCCAGCCGTTTCCACAACGGCAGCTTTATCACGATTTATCTGTCGCCCAAGGATTACCACCGAGTTCACAACCCTGTTGCTGGACAATTACACTCGGGGACTTACGTACCCGGCAAACTATTCTCAGTGAACGACGCTACCGCCCAAGCCGTTCCTGATTTATTTGCCGATAATGAGCGTTACGTGATGCACTTCGACACTGAATTCGGCGCCATGGCCGTGGTCATGGTAGGCGCCATGATCGTCGCCGGGATCCAAACAGCCTGGCAAAAAGCACCCTACCCAGCTGGCAGGTTATGCCAGGAAATATTCACACCCACTCGGCAAATTGATCAGGGCGAAGAGCTCGGCAAGTTCCTTATGGGCTCAACCGCCATCGTCCTGCTGGAGCGCCGTGTCAATTGGCAGGTTGGCGGGCAGAATCTCGTCAAAATGGGCCAGGCTCTGGCGCTGGATACACGGGCACCCTAAAGCCGCGCCGCAGTAAAACTGATGACCTCGTCAATGTGGGATCGTCCGGTGACCTGCATTAAGAATCGGTCGAATCCCATCGCAACACCTGCACTAGCAGGCATAAAGGCTATCGCGGCCAGCAGTTTCTCATCCAGGGCAACGCTGTGTAAGCCACGAGTCGCGCGCCATTGGTTATTCCTGAGCAGACGACCCCGCAGCGCCACCGGATCCACCAGCTCGGCATAGCCGTTGGCCAGTTCGCATCCATGCCAATAGATCTCGGCCCGCTCTGCAACTCGATCATTGTGCTCGTCAGCATAAGTCCGAGCCAGCGCTGCCTGGCCTGCAGGGAAATCGCTGACCACCGTCAGATCATCGAGTCCAGGCTCAATGGCAGCCGAAAACAGGGTGTCAAGATAGTCATTAATGGTCGCCTGGTCACCATGATCGGTTATGTGATCAACCGCAACACCGTGAGTCTGCGCCAAACCTTGCAAGGTCTGCAGGCTCGCCCGATGGGGGTTAACTCCGAATTGGCGGGCAAACAGATCCCCGTAAGTGACCAACACCGGCGCCTTGATATCGGACTCGAACAGATTCGCGCCGGCTGTGATGAGATTGACCACCTCGAGCATAAGCGCTGCCAGGGTAAATCCAGGCCGATACCATTCGAGCATGGTGAATTCAATGTTATGCCGACGACCGACTTCAGCACCACGGAACACCGGTCCAAGCTGGTAAATGGGACCACTGCCAGAGGCCAACAAACGCTTCATGGCGTATTCCGGAGATGTTTGCAAATAGTAGTCGCGTTCCGGCGCTGCGACCCTGAGGTTTTCGAGATGAACATCGCTCACGCCGGCAGCGCCGAGTACCGGGGTCGAGACCTCAAGCACCTGCCGACGATGGAAAAAGTCTCTGACCAGCATTAATAAGCTAGCCCGCTGCTGCAAGGCTACTTTGCCCGTAGACGCCTGCCAGTTCATGGGTCAGGACTTTACTCGATTCTGGTATTCACCGGTCCGAGTATCCACCCTGACCACTTCGCCGATATTAATGAACAGAGGCACTTTGACCAGAGCGCCGGTGCTCAACGTGGCCGGCTTGGTGCCACCTTGGGCAGTATCACCTTTCAGACCAGGATCGGTCTCGACAATCTCCAGCTCAACAAAATTGGGCGGGGTGACAGCGATCGGCATATCATTCCAGAGTGTCACCAGATAAGTATTCTGCTCTTTCAACCAGTTCAGGCAATCGCTGACAGCCGCCTTATCGGCGCCCATCTGCTCGAAACTGCCATCAGTTTTCATGAAGTGCCAGTACTCACCGTCGTTGTACAAATACTCCATATCGATTTCGAGGACATCGGCACCTTCCAATGACTCACCCGACTTGAACGTCCGCTCCCAAACTCGGCCACTCTTGAGGTTACGTAACTTGACCCGACTGAACGCCTGGCCTTTGCCTGGCTTAACAAACTCATTCTCAACAATCGAGCATGGATCGCCTTCCAGCATCACTTTGAGCCCAGATTTAAATTCGTTGGTAGAAAAGCTCGCCATCAATTACTCTCTTTTGTCTAATGCTAAGGCGCTCATGATACCGCTAACAGGCGCCAGTTGGCAGACTCAATCGCAGTAAGCGCTTCTGAATAGCATGGTCGCCGATCCGGCGCAGTTAGCCGCACCCCCCCACATTGGCCTCAGCCACCACCAATCGTCATCGCCACGCCCCCCTTGGCCATATCTTGCGCGTTTCATGCCCGGTAAAGCCCTCGATCGCTTGTGACGTCAAGTCTTACCGCGGCGCCATGAGTCACAGCGCAGCTCAGGGTAAAGCAACCATTCCTCAAGAGAATTTGAGCCCGCCTGGCCAAGGACTCAGCCGCGGGCCCCACAATCGCGAGTCAACGTGGCATGCTGTGGCGCAGTAGTCGTCACCACCAGTT
>Ga0075467_10001216_pt1 | contig 21266 bp, 15 predicted proteins | sample DEB08_DNA_9_FD_75067 | JGI IMG/M metagenome (GOLD analysis project Ga0075467, IMG submission 75067) | Aqueous microbial communities from the Delaware River and Bay under freshwater to marine salinity gradient to study organic matter... | ecosystem: Environmental > Aquatic > Marine > Coastal ... | reverse complement strand
CCCAAATCGTCTAATAATTCTACCTCTTTTCTAATTTTTTTTTTAGAAGAAAGTGTCGTACGATTTCGTTTATCTTTTAATGTAATATTTGTTTTGTATCTTTTTCCTTTGCGAATATACTCAATCGACAATTCATCGCCAGGACGATAACGAGCGACTTGTTCTTGTAACGCAGGCATTGTCGGCACTTCCACACCATTAATATGTGTCACGACATCGCCAGCTTTTAATTTAGCATCTTCCGCTGCTGAGTTAGGATTGATTTGAGCGATATGAACACCTTCTAATTTTTTCAAACCCGATTGTTTCGCTATATCTTCATCAACATCTTCAATCGTGACGCCTAAGAATCCACGTTGAACTACGCCAAATTCTTTCAAGTCTTCGACAATTTTACGAACTAAATTTGCAGGAACAGCAAAAGAATAACCTTCATAATGACCTGATTGTGTGATAATTGCCGTATTAATGCCGACCAAATCACCGTTTGTATTCACTAATGCACCGCCACTATTACCGGGATTGACCGCAGCATCTGTTTGTATGAATGATTCGATTTTATAATTTCCTTCAAGGATGTTAATATTTCTACCTTTTGCACTTACGATTCCGGCGGTAACAGTCGAAGTTAGGTTGAACGGATTACCGACCGCCAAAACCCATTCGCCAATGCGAGTAGAATCAGAATTCCCAAATTCTAAATAAGGTAAATCACTTTTATTAATTTTAATCAAAGCCAAGTCAGTTGAAGGGTCTTTTCCGATGACTTTTGCCTCGAAAGTACGTTTATCGTACAGAGTCACCTCCAGTGTATTTCCATCTTCAATCACATGATTATTCGTCACGATATAACCATCAGATGAAATAATAACACCTGAACCAGTCGAAATACCAGGGTTCAGACTTCCCCAAACATCATTGCTTTTTGAGCGTTTTGAGCCGGCTAATGCTTTGATATTCACTACCGAAGTCGTTACCATTTCGGCAGCCTCAATAAAATTTGTTGGAGCAGACGTAAAGTGAAGCGTTTTATCGGGGCGTGACATATCTACTTCACTGAATGCCCCTTCTCGATAGCTGGCATATTGAGCGGGAGTACGTTCTTGAATCGTTATAATCTCGGTCGGTTCACCTTTTACCCAATCATAAACGCCAACAGAGAGTAAAGAACTGATGACCGCTACTAAAACAATTAATCCTAAATTCTTCATGTAATTGTTGATTATATACCATTTAAGTATTCAAAAAGTATTTATTTGATGGTTAAATTATTTGATTATTCTCAATGAATTTTTCAACTACTTTTTAATAAAAAAGTAAAAAACATTGGTAATTAATAAGATAACTTATCATTTTAATACCTAAATTTAAACTGAAGTATATTATTTGAAGATGAAATGCTACTTTTTTACAAACTACGAATTGCTTACTATTTTCACAATAAGTTTCTAATAAAATTAGGAAAATCAACAATAATATGACGATTTTTGTTGACGATTTAACGAAAGTTTATAGAAACAATAGAGAATTGACAATCGATAATTTGTATTTAATTGTCAATTGTCGATCATTAATTAGAATGGAATGAGCTATTTAAGAAAAATGTTTGAAAATCAACCGAATGATGACGAGTATATCGGAAATATTTTCGGTTGGAAAATATCTATCATCGGTGCGATTGTGCTACTACTTGTTGGAGGCGTAATCGCTTATGGACATTTCACAGGAAAAATCGATATCACAACCGGCGAACCAATTAATAATATTGATTACAGCGTGCCTGCCGACAGTTTGCAGTAGGCAAAATAGAATAAAAAAATATCCCAAACGGTATTAGAACATCAATATTGGGCAACGTCCAATGAAATAGTAAAAAATGAAATTTTATAAATATCAAGGTGCAGGTAATGATTTTGTGATGATAGATAACCGTCAGAAAGTTATGGAAATCACAGAACACAAACGTATCGAACAATTGTGTGATAGACGTTTTGGAATCGGTGCAGATGGTTTAATTTTAATTCAAAATCATCCAAAATATGATTTTGAAATGGTGTATTTCAATGCTGATGGTTATCAAACTTCAATGTGTGGAAATGGCGGTCGTTGTGCGGTGGCTTTCGCCAAAAAATTAGGCATCATCGACACTAAAACTCGATTTTTGGCAATAGATGGAGAACATGAAGCGATTATTGAAAAAGACGATTGGGTGGAATTACAAATGACGAATGTGGATACCGTCGAAATTAATAAAAATAATTTTGTACTCGATACTGGTTCGCCACATTACGTGACTTTTGTCGATGATTTAGCGGAAATTGATGTCTATCGTCAAGGTCGTGCTGTTCGATATAATGACCGATTTAGCGAAAATGGCATCAATGTTAATTTTGTAGAAAATACCTTGCAGGGAATTTCCGTTGCTACTTATGAACGTGGCGTAGAAGATGAAACCTTAGCTTGTGGAACTGGCGTAACAGCTTGTGCAATTGCACATTGGATAAAAAACAAACGATCTACAGATGTTTTAATCAAAGCAAAAGGTGGTGATTTATCCGTTCGTTTTGAGCCTTTCGGCAACAATCAATTCAGAAATATATGGCTCTGTGGCGGAGCAACTTATGTTTTTGAAGGCCGTATTTAAATTTAAAATATAATGGGTGACCGAAGCTCAAAACTTATATTTTATATCTTTTATTGAATGTATAAAAATTTCGACATATTTTGTAACAATTGTGGCAGTCAAGTTGTATTTCAATCAGCTCAGAGATATACAACTTGCTCGGCTTGTGGTACGCATCTAAAACTAGAGGAAACCGAGCGGACATTCGCTGTGGTCATTGTCGAAAAACAAGAATTCCTGAAAGCTCAACAACAACCTGCTCCTATTGAAAAAGATTACAGTGTCCAACAACAAGCACTTCTCGAATTAGAAAAAGATTGGGACGAACAACGAGAAGGATTCATGGTTAAGAGTAATAAAAAAATGATTTTACCTCGAAAAACAAGAAGTTTAATCTTCCTTATAATCAGTGCCTGTTCCTTCTTAGGAGGCATTTTATTTGATGGTGAAATCTTCATTTGGTTGGGTGTCGGCTGGGCAGTTTCGAGTGGTGAAGAATATAGTAAAGCGATTAAATACGAAAAAGCTAAACGGATTTATGAAGCCAAAAAAGAGAAATTACAACTGGAAATGAATTTATTACGGTAGCATTTTAATAAAAAATAGATTTTAAATAATGTGATGCCGTATTTCTATACTTTTATCGAAGAAAATATTTCGTTCATCAATTTCTTAACAATTCTACAATTACTTGGTGAAACTAATCAGAAAACACTCCGTTCAGATATCCATTCAACAAACATTCAAAAACAACAGAACATGAAAAATTCACAAAAAAAATTCAATATTATATTAGTCTTTATTTTTATCATAGCTTTTTCTATCGCTTCTATTGCTCAAGAGCAAAGAAGTGACAATAATGATCATAGAGGTGGAAATGGCTTGGCACTGATTAGTAGCGATCGAGTCGGAAATGGAATTTGTTAGTTGCAGTATAGTATTAAGTTATTCGGCAAAAAATTCTAACTCTACAACTTTCATTTTTAGAATTTCGGTCAAGTAATTTTTAATATTGTAAGATGAAAAACAAGGAAACTATACGAAGGCTAAAAACCTTCGCATAGTTTTCAATTTAAAACTTAATTTTCCTGCTCCACTACTTCCCCATACAAATCAAACTCCGCAGCATCAACTACTTCAATCTCCGCAAAATCTCCAATTCTAACATACTGATTTTCAGCAGAAACTAATACTTCGTTATCCACTTCTGGCGAATCAAATTCGGTGCGACCGACAAAATAGCCACCTTCTTTTCTATCAAATAAAACTTTGAATGTTTGCCCGATTTTCGCTTCATTTTTAGCGTAAGAAATCTCTTGTTGAATTTCCATTAAGCGGTTAGCTCTATCTGATTTCACTTCGGCAGGAATATCGTCTTCTAAGCCATAAGCCGACGTATCTTCTTCGTGCGAATACATAAAAACGCCCAAACGCTCAAACTGCATTTCACGTACAAAATCGCATAATTCTTCAAATTCCTCTTCCGTTTCGCCAGGAAAACCGACCAACATCGTGGTACGAATCGCAATGCCAGGCACTTTCGTTCTCGCTTCGTTGATTAAAGCAGTTTGTTCTGCTCTCGTGATTTGACGACGCATTCTTTTTAGTACCGAATCCGAAGCGTGTTGCAATGGAATATCTAAATAATTACAAACATTGTCATTGCGTTCAATGGCATCAAAAATCTCTAATGGAAATTTTGACGGATACGCATAATGCAAGCGAATCCATTCAATACCTTCAACGGCTGCCAACGCATCTAACAACTCCGGCAATGCCCGTTTTTTATAAATATCTAAACCGTAATACGTCAATTCTTGAGCGATTAACATCAACTCTTTTGTTCCTTTGTAGGCTAGGTTTTTCGCTTCTTCAACCAAACTTTCAATCGTTCGAGAAACGTGTTTGCCACGCATCAACGGAATGGCACAAAACGAACACGTTCGATTACAACCTTCCGAAATTTTCAAATAAGCATAATGCGGTGGCGTTGTCGTCATGCGTTCGCCAATCAAATCGTGCTGATAGTCGGCATTCAGACGAGCCAATAATGCTGGCATATCCAACGTACCATAAAAGGCATCAACCTCTGGAATGTCTTTAATCAAATCCTCTTTATAACGCTCTGATAAGCAGCCATTTACATATAACTTATCTACTCTTCCTTCTGTTTTTTCATTGGCATAAAATAGAATCGTTTCCACTGATTCTTCTTTCGCTCTGTCAATAAAACCACACGTATTGACAATCACAATATTCGCATCTTCCACGCCATCATGTCGCACTTCGTAGTCATTTGCTCGCAGTTGTGTAATTAGATTCTCTGAATCTACCAAGTTTTTAGAGCATCCCAAAGTGATGACATTAACTTTATCTTTACGTAATGTTTTGGTTTTCAATCTTTTAGATTTTAGTATTTAGATATTAGTCCCGAGTACTCAGGATTAGATTTATAAAATCGAAATGCAAAAATACGACTTTAATTTATTCTCACGTAGATTTTATCTTTATCAATCAATTTTAATAAAAAGTACCTTTAAATAAATACTCGGGCGAGTACTTGCATCATCAATATTTAATTGATCAGTTCTACTAATTTTAATAAAAAAAATTTTGAAACCTCTTAAATAAACCAATCGATTCTTATTATTCTTACAATGATCATAGATAATACAATGTGTTGATTTTCGGCTTTCTTTGGTTATTAGTTAGATAATTTTTTCCATTATTTGATGATTTTGATGCTTGATAAAGATTTTTATCAAAACGATACGTTTTTTAAACCTGTCACATTTTTAATAAAATAAAAATAAAACCACAAGTATTAATTATTTTAATTAATGATTATCAAGTATTTATACATTTTAATTTATATCAAAATTTGTTTAACCTATTATTATAGTGATTCTACTTTTCTAAAAAAATGACTTCTCTATAATTATTAAAATGGTAAGAATAAATTAAATATGACAAATGAAGTAAATCCTTATCTTTGCACAAAATTTAAAAACACAAAGCATGATGTTAGCATATATAGATTGGCATGTCAATCCCGAAATTCTATCAATCGGCCCATTAAGTATTCGTTGGTACGGTTTGATGTTCGCCATTGGTTTTTTGATTGGTCACAAGTTGGTAACCGATATGTTTACTCGTGAAAAAATCAGTCACGATTATTTAGATGGTTTGTTGCTATACATTTTTATAGGAACGGTTGTCGGTGCAAGGTTTGGTCATGTTGTCTTTTGGGAATGGGATTATTATTCTCAAAACCTTTCAAAGATTCCAATGATCTGGGAGGGCGGATTAGCCTCGCATGGTGCGATGGTGATTTTACCATTGATTTTATGGTTTTATGCGGTAAAAGTAATTAAAAAACCAGCGCTTTGGTTGTTGGATAGAATAGCGATTACGGTCGCAATGACTGGTGGTTTTATTCGGTTAGGGAATTTATTCAATCATGAAATTATTGGCAAAGCCTCTGATGTGGCTTGGGCATTTAAGTTTCATTTATCGGGCAATCAAGAGATTATTCCTCGTCATCCTGTTCAGTTATATGAGAGTTTAAGTTATTTTATCATTTTTGGAATTATGATGTGGTTATATTGGAAAACAAACGCTGGGAAAAAGCGTGGTTTCTTATTTGGTTTCTTTTTAACGACAGTTTTCGGAATGCGTTTTATTTTAGAAAATTTTAAAGAGCATTTCATTGTAGAAGAAGTGAGTTTGATGGCCGAATATGGAATGAATTTGGGGCAGATTTTGAGTATTCCTGCGATTTTATTGGGTATTTTCTTGATGATAACTGCTGGTAAAAGATTGATCGAAATTGATTATCAATCTTAATTAATGTGTGGACAAAGCGTTTAGAAAGATAAAATCTAAGGAGCCAAACAGTATTTTCACGGAGGTTTTTAGATTATGAATTAAAAATAGATTTATAAGTATTATTACACTTTTTATTTACTGAATAACTTGCAATTGTTGAGTGGATAAAAGGGCAGAATTACAACATGCGTTTATACAATAAGATTAACAAAGAAGAGCTAAAACAAAAAATGCTTCAATCAGATGAAGCAAGAACAACGATTTCATTTTATCACTATTTCAAATGTGATAACCCGCAACAATTTCGAGATGATTTGTTCCTTGCGTGGAGCGAATTAGGCGTTTTTGGTCGAGTCTATGTCGCTTATGAAGGCATCAATGCTCAAATCTCGATGCCGACTGATAATTTGGAAAAATTCCGAGAACATTTATATGCTATTCCTGCCGAACCGACTTTTGACGGCTTACGCCTAAATATTGCAGTCGAAGATGATGGAAAGTCGTTTTATAAATTAACCATCAAAGTAAGAGAGAAGATTTTGGCAGATGGCTTGGAGGACGATACTTTCGATGTTAGAAAAAAAGGCGTTCATGTCAATGCTGAAAAATTCAATGAGTTAGCGGACAATCCTGATACGGTAATCATTGATATGCGGAATCATTACGAAACAGAAATTGGGCATTTTGAAGGGGCAATTACGCCTGACGTGGAGACTTTTAGAGAAAGTTTGCCGATTATTAAAGATATGTTGGAAGACAAAAAAGATAAAAACCTGTTGATGTATTGTACTGGCGGCATTCGTTGCGAAAAAGCAAGTGCATACTTTAAACACAATGGTTTTGAAAAGGTCTATCAACTCGAAGGCGGTATCATCAAATACGCTCAAGACGCTAAGGAAAAAGGATTAGAAAATAAATTTATTGGTAAAAACTTTGTCTTTGACGAACGTATGGCAGAAGCTATCACCGAAGATGTGATTAGTAATTGTCATCAATGCGGACAACCTGCAAATACGCATATTAATTGTGCGAATGATGCTTGTCATTTATTATTCATTCAATGCGAAGCATGTGCAGCGAAGTACGATAAATGCTGCTCGAATGATTGCAAAGAGTTTATCAAATTACCAAAAGAAGAACAAAAAGCACAACGACATATTCGTGTATTCAACGGTTCACATTTTAGCAAAAACCGTTTTAGTGCGAATAAATTATATGTAGGGATTTAGTTTCAGTGTTTTTAGTAGCTTGTTCCAAAATCTCGGAACAGCTTACTAAAACTACCTAAACTACTAAAACTAAAAAGTGATAGAAAACCAAATACAAAAGTTTATAAAAGAGGCTTTGTACGAAGATGTGCGAGATGGTGATCATACTTCACTGGCTTGTATTCCATCAAAAAAACGAGACAAGGCTAAATTATTAGTCAAAGATGAAGGGATTTTAGCAGGAGTTGATTTAGCGAAATATATCTTTCGCTATGTCGATGCGACTTCTAAAATCAATGTGATGATTGATGATGGCGAACCAATTAAATATGGTGATATTGCCTTTGAAGTAGAATGTAACTCACAAGATTTACTAAAAGCAGAACGCTTAGTGCTGAATACTATGCAGCGAATGAGCGGAATCGCTACACTAAGTCATCAGTTTGCGGAGAAAGTTAAAGATTTGCCTGTTCAGATTTTGGATACTCGAAAAACAACGCCTTTGCTTCGATTTTTAGAAAAATGGGCGGTTCGTATCGGTGGTTGTTCTAATTATCGGGACGGTTTGTATGACTGGATTATGATTAAAGATAATCATGTCGATGCTTCGGGCGGTATTCGTCAAGCCGTTGAGCAAGTCCACGAATATTTGGCAAATAATCACTTAGACTTAGGTATTACGGTTGAAGTTCGCAACTTTGAGGAAATGAATGAAGTACTAGAAGTCGGTGGTATTACTCGCATTATGTTAGATAACTTTACGGTCGAAGATATGCGTCGTGCCGTAAAAATTATTAATCAACGTTTTGAAGTCGAAGCCTCGGGCGGCATTACTTTAGAAACCGTTCGTCCGATTGCGGAAACGGGCGTGGATTTTATTTCGTCGGGTGCATTGACACATTCTTATCAAAGTTTAGATTTGAGTTTAAAAATTATTAAATAGTTTGAGTAATTGACTGCGTAAAAACTACAGAACTACTTAAACAACTTAAAGTAAAACATTACCTTTGCAGCATAAAATCAGGTATGAGATAGGAGATAAAAGATATTGAGCATAAAATTTACATTCAATATCTCTTATCTCACATCTTATATCTCACATCAAAAAAAACATGATTCAGATTAATATAAAAACGCAATTCGTCATTATGGCGGTTTCGTTGATTGCATTTTTGGCGTTACAATTTACAGTAGGTTTTGGTTGGGCATTTATTCCCTTGACAATTTTAATTATCTTTTTAGTGTCTTACATTCTTTTTGGTACAATTTCATCGACCAGTAAATTATTACAGGCTGGTGATGCAGATGCTGCTGAAAAGAATTTGAAACTAACATTCAAACCGAATTGGTTATTAAAATTTTACCGCAGTTATTATTATCAATTACAGGGTTTCATTGCGATTCAGCAAAAAAAGATGGACGAAGGCGAAACTTTGTTATTGCAAGCTCGTGAAATGGGTTTGCCGACCGAAAACGATCAAGCTACGGTTGCCTTACAGTTGGCTAGTTTGAGTTTTAATAAACGTAATTTTCAAAAAGCATCGGCTTATATCCGTGAAATCAAAAATCTGAAAGTGACAGAGCCTATGATTATGGAGCAAGTCAAGCAGATGGAACAAGCGATTAAAGTCAAGCCGAGTATGGCTCAAATCATGCAAATGCAAGGTATGCGAGGAGCAAAAGGAAAGGTGCAACGCCAACAACCTGATGCAAAGCCTCGTCGAAATAACCGTAAACCGTCCTCGAGACGTAAGAAGAGAAAATAAGATACTCAGCGGTTAATAGCATTAAAAAAATACCACAATTCTTGTTTTGAGTTGTGGTATTTTTTATTTAAAATAAATTATATTTGACATTTATCAAGCTCCTGAAAAACATTTTCCGATTATTGATATTATGTAAATTCTCTAAGTTGTAAAAACGAAAAAACGTTGGATAATTGAGCATTTATAAAAGATAAATCAATGAAGGAGTAACATATTTTTTGAAAAAACGGTAAATTATGCCAATAAAAAATACTGCAATAAAAATAACAAAAGGAAAAATGTTAGTGTCAGAGCCGTTTATGTTAGACACACACTTCAAGCGTTCAGTCGTTTTATTATGCGATCATCATCAAGAAGATGGAACGATAGGTTTTGTATTGAATAAAAAAGTAGATATGAAAATCAATGATATTTTGGCGAGTTTTCCGGAGTTTGATGCTGAGGTTTATTACGGCGGCCCTGTGGCAACGGATACGATTCATTATGTTCATCGTTTGGGAAATGAAATTCCGAATAGCACAAAAGTAATGGACGGCGTTTGGTTTGGTGGTGATTATGACGAGTTAAAAACCTTGGCCAATATGCAATTGATTGAGCCTGATGATATTCGATTTTTTATTGGTTATACAGGTTGGTCAGGCGGACAATTAAAAAGCGAAGTTTTAACAAAATCATGGTTTTTGACCGAAGGTGACGCCAACTATGTTTTTAATAAAAAATACTTCGATAATATGTGGACAGAAGTTTTAGAACAAGAAGGTGGAACAAAAGCCGTGATTGGACAAATACCGAATACTTTACCATTGAGTTAACTATTGAGCGTGTTCGAGCATATTCGCTGAACAGTGCTTTCCTCCCTCAAAATAAATGAACAAGAGGGTTCTGCTTTCAAACAAAACCCTCTTTATAGTTCCTTTTTTATTTTTTACTCAAAAATTATTCTTTCACCATCCGTACCACATCAACACCATCATTGGTTTGCACCTGTAAGAAGTAAATTCCTTGTGCAAAGTCCTCAATATCAATATTTTTCGTATAATTCGTCGTCGGATTCGGCTCTTGCCATTCTCTCAATACACGACCTTGAACGTCTATGATTTTCAGCGTTAAATCCTTTGTCGCTCCAATGATTTGCAATGTAAATCGACCATCGTTTGGATTCGGAAATACCGAAATCTGCTCTGCAACCGTCAAAATATTATCGACATTTACTAACTGTGTGACAATATCTTGAGTATTAGTAGCCGTTCCACAATCACCATCAACGGAAAGTGTTACAGTAAATGTCCCTGTCGAATCGTAGATGTGTTGAGGATTTGGTATCGTGCTTGTGTTACCATCGCCAAAATCCCAAAGGATAGCGTTCACAAAGGTTGCTCCGCTAAACACTTTGATTGTAGAATCATTGGTCTGTATCAATTGGAAATTAGCCGTCGGAAGCCCTTTTATGAAAACGTTAGCAGTCAAACTATCGATGTCGCCATTTGAATCAGTTACGACTAATTTCATCGTTTTTTGACCATCTGACGCATAAGTAAAGTTGTGTGGGCCTGCACCTGTTGCCGTATTCGGTGTCGCATCGACTCCAAAATCCCAAGCATAAGACGTAATATTACCGGTACTATTATCAAAAACAGAAACGGTTTGACCAACACAAAAATCTCCTTGACTCGGAGAAAAGTCAGCTGCTAGTGGAGCATTTATACCATTACTACCCGGCGTATTATTTACATTAATATTATCAACATACAAGTTATTACCATAGCCACACTCATTCACAAACTCAATCTTAACTACCGACCCAACGTAAGGGGTTAAATCTACAGATTCATTCCTCCAATCTGCTGCTGCATTCGGTGTAAATGAGGACGTTTGATCTGGAACAGTCGCTAAATCTGAACCGTCTTTATCGAATACTGTCCCACCAAAGTTATCACCACAACTGGTATAAACATCTACTCTTAATCCATCAGAATAACCCCCTGAATAACGGGCATAAGCCACATCAAAAGTTATCGAAGCGGCTGTATCATTTGTCAAATCTAATGAAATTACCATTTTATCCTCTTCGCCAGCTGCATTGTAATTGAAGTTGCTCACAAACGGGGCTTGTGTCGCATTTCCATCTGAACCAGTCGCATTTCCCAACTGCCAAGTTTGACCGTTATCAGGATTTTGAATACCTAAACCTGTTGTCGGAAAAATACCACTTTCAAAGTCTTCTACATACGGGGTCGTTCCGCCATTATCAATCGTAATCACACCAGTTTGAGTAATAGAATCAACACCGTTTGGATTCGATACATTCAGTTGAATATCGTAAGCCCCCTGTGCATTAAATACAACCGTTGGATTTGAAGAATTTGCCGTCGTACCATTTACGAAAGTGTAAGTATTTGGTGTGATAGTCCATACCCAAGAAGAAGGCACGTTTGAAGATTGATCAATCAAATCAACTTCTGCACCGATACACGCTCCAAAATTACTTGCCGTAAATGCTGCTGCTGGAACTGTAGTCGTTTCCGAAATATCAATATCATCTAACGCAATATCACTTGACCAGCCGTCACCTGTGATTCCTCTAAATCGAATATTGATAATATTACCGACATAAGACTGTAAGTTGACGAAACCTTGAATCCAATTATTACCTTGAGAACCACTAATTGAAAAAACGCCTTCAATCCACTGTGTTCCATCAAAAACATCAACGTGTAACTCGCCAACATTTGTACCGTTTGCATGATACCAAAATGAAAGCTGAGGTACTATCGCATTTGTCAAATCAATACAAGGCGAAACCAAGATCGCTTCTTTTGCCGTACAGCCATTTGAGGCTTCTAAATAAATATAATTACCACTTCCTGTGGTCTGATCAGATGAAGGACCGGTTCCTTGAGAAGGCGTACCGTTAGCATCTACACGCCAGTCGATGTCATCTTGTGTACCATTTGTCAAATTCAACCAACCATTACCTAAAGGACAAACCGTCGCTCCACAATTATTACTTGTGCCACAAGTAGCAATCGTATCAAAACTTTCGATAAGTGGAATCGAACTGATTGAACCTACCTCAATCTCGAATGATACAAAAGCCGTATCATTTCCTGTAAAGTCTTCGTTGGATAAAGCCGTCCAAGCCGAAATATTGTAATTCCCGGCATTTAATGCACCCAAACCTTGTGTAAAAGTATAAGTGACCGAAGTCGCTGACGGAATAGTTCCTGTGTAAGTCTCCGTTACAACATTTCCATTAAAACTATAACTAATCGGAAAGTTTGACTTTGCAGAAGTACTGTTATTATTAATATCAACAGTTACATCAAAACTTGCTGCTGAACAAGAAGAAATATACCCATTAGGAGCAATAATATTCGTCAAAGCGACATCATTTGAAAACAAACAATTTTGTAATTGTGCAATATTCAATTCTTCGGCAATCGTTCTGCGGCCTCTCAATCCATTTGCACCGACACCACGTACAGCGACCCAATGTGTACCAATCGCATTCGTGACCGGAATATCAAAATACGTATCCGAAGTCGTTCCGATAGAATCCATATATTGGAAACCTAAAATGAATACATCATACGCTGCTGCTCCGTCTAAAGAGTCCCATTCGATACGGATAGAATTTGGACAGACTTTCGTCAATACGATATTTTCTGGACGACCTAAAATCGAGAAGTCCGCTTGTGATTGTCCGGTATTATTACCACGAGTAATACGAACTTGAGCCTGCCCCGTCACCATGTTTGGAATTGTCCAATCAAACATTCGTTCGTTACCACTGACATTCGCAATCGTGTACCAATTAGCACCGCCATCATTCGTAAATTGAAGTAAAAAAGAGGCTTGACTACCGTAAGCGTCCCAGTGAATACGTTCCACAGTACCTGGAATCAATCCCTCTCCACCTAACGGATAGACGACTTTTATTTCGTCATAGATATATGTCGTCACTACATAATAGCTTACGCTTCCTGAAGGAACAGCAGGCGCAGCAATATTAATATTATAGGTTCCCGTTGCTGGATTATCCAACGTTATTTGTTCTACGTTATTAAGGTTATCAACACCACGAGTTGCATTGGCATCTAACGATGTTGGGTTTGGTGTATTATCCAAAACCCAGGGTAAAAATACTTCTCCAGAAGGCGTCGTCATTGTCATATCCAAATCATTAATTAAGACCATAGAGGAATTAACCGCTGCGGCATCTTCTGCCCAATACAACATCACTTTAACCTTTTTCACATTAGCTGGTACGATAATACTGTGTGAATTTAAACTACTTTGTGTCGCCGTTCCATTGACGTAATCATTATTTTCAATAATTTCTAAAGAACGATACGCATTCACACGACCGAAACCATATTTATAGTCCGGGCCAGGATTACCATAATCCTCTGCACCATTCATCAAAGCTGCTTTTATTAAAGCTGCATCTGGATCTTGACCATTATTAAACTGACGATAAGCATCGTACAACTGTGCCGCTACTCCTGCAATACCCGGTGCTGCCCCCGATGTTCCACCAAAAGACTGATAAGTATTCGCTTCTGAAATCGACAACTGTTCTTGACCATTTGCCGAAATATCTGGTTTTAAACGACCATCTTCCGAAGGCCCACGACTACTCGAAGCCACCAATGAACCATCAGGAAATAAGTTAGCGGTCGCAATTACATTCTTACCAATTTTGTGGCCACCAGTGATATTTCCCCATTGTGTACCTGCTCCATAACCACAATCTTGATTATTAGAGTTTCCACCAGAGAAAACGTGTAATAAACTTGGATTCTGAAAAGTCTGCAAATCCACCACACGAGCCGTCGTTGTGTACCCCGCATTACATCCATTACTATATGATGAGTTAGTCACCATCACATTATCATTTTGGTGTAATTGTAAAGTATTATCGTTAGAAAAATTAGCTGCATAATTAATAACGTGCATAAACGACCCCGGTGCCATACCCTGAATTGTCGGGTCAAGATTACCTGCACCACCCATGATTCCTGCCACACCGTCGCCATGTGTACCTGCTGCGGAGTTTGATGCCAAAGGCTGACTCACTCGATTTTTAAAATCAATATGATTGATTGCACCATCGTCACGAGTCAAAATATGTACGCCACTTCCATCATAGTGTTTTCCTGATGGAATCATCGTATTGATAACATTTGAACGATGTAAAGTACGCCCTAATCTATCTTCTGGCATCGGTGGCTCTGGAACCGACTCTACATAATACAAGAAATCTAATTTAGAAATATTATCAATTTCAGCTTTCGCAACTTGCACAACTGCCGTTTGGCTATTTGGCTCCATTCTGATAATATTTACTCCAGCATTTATTAATAATGCTTGAGCTGTCGCCGCCGGAATATTGCGATAATAACTAACCACAATCAAAAGCTCGTTATTCCCTTTTTCTGCCCATTCCGGATAGACAGGACCTAAGACAGATTTTGATAGTTTGTGTAAACTACTCATTTTCGATACACTACGAACACCCCATTTTTTCATCTTATTGAAATCCAAATTCGATGGAATCCCGGCGATATACGTTTTGTGCGGAACGTAATCAAACAAAATAACCCCCGAAGCTTCAATCTTCTGAAGTGTATTTTGGTCTGGTATTGTTTTGAATTGTAGAAAGCGATAAAAATAGCCGTTTACAGTTTCTATAGAAGTGACATTCGGATTTTGTAAAAAATCGCTTAAGTTTACTTCAAAACGTGTCGTTCCCGATTTTAGGAGAACATCATAATTACCATCGTACTTTCCATTTTGTGCAAAAATCGGTACGCATAGTAACGCTGCAAAAACAATTAATGATAAATGTTTAATCATTTTACTTGACTGGTTAGTTAGTTAATAATAGTTGAATTGTGATAAAAAATATCACTTTCAATCAAAGTACTTTTAGGACACAATCTTTGAAATTGTATATTTTTATTAAAAATAAGTATTGGTGAGGAAAATGAATGAGCGAAATTAATTGTAAAAAGCGAGGATTCCCAAATAAATCACTAAGTCTGATGCGTATATGACAAAATTTTATTCAAATTGTTATTTTGCAGGAGAAAGAAGATTCGCCTAAAATGGATTATTAGCCTTGATTCTACGACGGACAAAAATTTCCGTTTTGTATTTTTACAACCTATTCAATTCTTCGAAAACCGTTTTATCAAAATCTTTCAAGCTATTGAGAATTTTATCGGCAATTATAAACTTTGGGTTATGAAATTCAGGAACAGCAACGGTAATCATTCGAGCCGCTTTTCCGGCAATTACGCCATTCAACGAATCTTCAAAAACCAGACAATTCGTCGGGGCAACCTTCATTTTTTGGGCAGTAGTTAAGAAAGTCCCTGGATTTGGTTTGCCGTATTTCTCAAATTCTGCCGAATACGTCACATCGAAAAAACCGTTCAACTTTAATCGATTAACGACTGCCTCAATGATACTTAAATAAGAGGACGAAGCAATCGCCATCGGCATTCTTTGATTCCAAAAAAACTCAACAACATCATATACTCCCGGCAGGGCTTCGCCTTCATTTGTGATGCGTTCTATCATTTTATGGACAATTTCAGTTTCGATAGCTTTTTTTGAAACATGATCCCACGGTTTTCTATCATGCCAATAGGTTACAACTTCATCTATCCGTAAACCAACCGTTTTTAGGCATTTCTCAACGGTCAACTCTATACCTACTTTCTTAAAGACTTCGATTTCAACCGCTTTCCAAAATGGTTCAGAGTTAATCAATAAACCATCCATATCAAATATTACAGCTTGTATCATTTTGTTTCTTTTTGTCTATTAGTTACCGCTACAAAACTACAACTCAAATACCTTATTCTTTCATTTTTTTTAGACTTTTATGTGACAAAAAATACATTTTTATTCAAAAATAGTTTGTAAAAACTTCGCCGTTACTTTTGGTTTCTCTAATGGAAACATGTGACCGCCATCAAACTCGTGAAAATTGATAAACGGAAATGTTTTTTTCCACCAAGCAATATCGTTTTTATCCAATGTTTTATAATATTTAGAATAAATAAAATGAACGGGCATTTCTAATTCGGGATTTTTAAAAAAGAAAGGTGGATTCCTAAAAATTCGTGCTTCTAAGGATTTTGGATAATTTAAAGTGATTCCATTCTCAACTGTTTTAAAACCATAATCAATATAATCTTGAAAACAATTTTCATCAAATCGTTTAAAAATCCCTCGATTGCGTAAGGCTTGATAAGCTGCGGCTCGACTTTCAAAAAAATCTCTACGTTTTGCGGCTCTACCAGCAGGGCTGAACTTATCGGCAATGCCAATTTGTGTAAATAACCAAATCAACAACCTTTTGCGAAAGCTAAAAATCGGTGGTTCGATAAGAATGACTTTTGAAAATAAATCTGGTCGCATCTCAGCAGCAAAAAAAATGACTGCTGCCCCCAGCGAATGTCCCAAACCTATCACTGGTTCATCATGATTTTCCTCAATGTGCTGAATTAGTTGGGGAACAAAATCTTTCCATTTTGTCCATGAGGTCTGCTGCCCAATATTATCGAAAGCCGTGATTTTATTCGGTGCTAATTGTTCTAAAAAATACCGATACGTTTTGGCAGTAAAGCCATTCGAGTGTGCAAAAACAATGTTCATGGTGTTTCGAGTTGCGAGTTGCGGGTTTCGAGTTAGACAGCCCCGAAACCCGAAATTCGCCTATTGTAATCCTTTAGCAATTTCATCCTCTGCGACCTCTTGTACGGCACGAGCAACCTCGTAGGCGACTTTTTCATTTAATGCAGAAGGGATGATATTTTCTTTTGATGGCTTTCGAACCGAATCCGCAATGGCATACGCAGCAGCCAACTTCATTTTTGGTGAAATTATTTTAGCTCTTGCGTCTAACGCACCACGGAAAATTCCAGGAAAACCTAAGACATTATTAACTTGATTTGGCAGGTCGCTTCTTCCTGTTCCGATGACTGCCGCACCACCTTTGTAAGCCTCTTCAGGCATAATCTCCGGTGTCGGATTTGCCAAACCAAAAACAATAGAATCTTTGGCCATCGTGCGAATGTCCTCTGCATTGAGTAAGTCACCGACAGATACGCCAATGAAGACATCAGCATCAACAATCGCATCACGGATTGTACCTGATTTATTATCAAAATTTGAAAAACTTAGTAAGGCTTTTTTTGAATCGTTTAAATTATCTCTGTCTCGACTGATGATGCCTTTACTATCGCATAATACAATTGACTTTACTGGTGTACAATATTCGCCTTCACTACCAACACAACGTAATAACTTAGCAATAGCAACACCTGCCGCACCTGCGCCATTAATGACAACTGATAATTCTTCTAAGTTTTTACCCGTGACTTTACACGCATTAATCAAAGCTGCCAAAACAACAATCGCCGTTCCGTGCTGGTCATCATGAAAGACAGGAATACCCAAATCTTGTAATCGCTCTTCGATTTCAAAACTACGGGGAGCGGAAATATCTTCTAAATTTATTCCACCAAAAACTGGGGCGATATTCCGAACCGTTTGTACAATTTGCTCAACGTCTGTTGTAGCCAAACAAATCGGAAACGCATCAATATCCGCAAATTTTTTGAACAACATTGCTTTTCCTTCCATCACTGGCAAAGCCGCCTCAGGTCCAATATCTCCTAACCCCAAAACCGCAGTACCATCACTAACGATAGCCACCGTGTTGCCCTTCATCGTATATTTATAAACATCCTCTGTGTTTTCAGCAATTTTGCGACAAGGTTCAGCAACACCCGGTGAATAAACCAAAGATAAATCATCTTTTGTTCGTACCGTCATCTTGATTTTTGTTCCAATTTTCCCCCTCAGTTTTTCATGTAAAAACAACGAGTCTTTGTAATAATCCATAGAATATTTTTTAGTATAAAAATTCAGTGCAATAAGATGCAAAGATGACAAAGAGTTTTTAAATTTTTGATTTTACAATCAATAATTACACCTTAAAAATTCATTAACTGATCAAAATAATTACATCTTTTATCAATTTTACTTTTATCAAAGGTAATATAGTCATAACATTGCCATCCACCAATTTATTAAACTCAATGAATATTGTACTTATCAAACAAAATGTCCGATATGTCTGGTTATTCCTAATCATCTGTTTATTAGGCTACTACCTCTGTAATCCGACTATTTTCGAAAAAGAAAATATCGCTCAAATATTAAGTCAATATAAAGGTTATGGTTTTTTAATATTATTTTTTCTACATGTTTTAAGAAGTTTCACCATGCTTCCTCCTACCCTATTGATTTTTGCAGGCATCCTTATGTATCCTGATAGATTGTTCGAATTATGGATTGTTTCTGTTATTGGCGCTATCCTTTCCGGAGCTTTAGCTTATTATTTTTCGAATAAAGTGGACTTTCAAGCATGGCTTAATAAAAATAAACAAGCATTTAAAAAAGTAAAAAATGGTTTAGATTCGAAATATGGTTCACTTTTCATTGTTGGCTGGATACTCTTCCCGTTTGTTCCGACGGATATAATTGGCTATACTGCCGGTGCTACACAAACGAATTTCATAAAATATATGCTTGCCCTATCCGTTGGTAAAACCATATTATGTAGCATTTATATTTACGGCGGAGGGTTTATTTTAGAATATATCTTTAGTTTTAATAATTGAATTATTTAGGTTTTTCGTTTTTGAAACAAGGTCGAGGGCTTTTTTTAATAAAACCGAGTTCTAACAAAACAAATAAATTTTGAACTAAAATATTTCTTACGAAAAATTTAGAAAGCCTTATTTGTGGAGCTAAAACTCGGTTTTTATCTTGAATATCAAGTTGAACTAACTACGATTTTACTTTTCTGCGAACTTCTCACGACCGCTTTTATCAATAATCGTTGCACTGGCCTGTTGCGTACTCCACATCACAATATCTTCGATATTGACATGTGCAGGTCGAGTCGCCACATAATAAATCGTATCTGCCACATCTGCCGCTTTCAACGGTTGAAAATCATCATAAATTTTCGCTCGTTCTTCGTCGCCATCAAATCGAACAACTGCAAATTCTGTTTCAACGTGTCCAGGGTGAATACCGGTCACCCGAATATTATGATGATGCAAATCCAAACGCATTCCTTTTGTCAAGGCATCGACTGCCGCTTTTGTAGCACAGTAAACATTACCGTTAGTATAAGTTTCCTTACCAGCGATCGAACCAATATTGATAATAAAACCTTTGCTATTTTCAACCATTAATGGAGAAACAGCTCTGGTTACATACAACAACCCTTTTAAGTTGGTATCAATCATTGTTTCCCAATGCGTCAACTGCCCTTCATTAATCGGTGTAAAACCTTTGGCTAAACCAGCGTTGTTAACCAGCACATCGATATTTTTCCAATCCCCCTCCAAACTTGCTATCGCCGCTTCGACCGCTGCCTGATTTCTAACATCAAAAGTCAAGGTCAAAATCTGCGTTGAAAACTCTGCTTCTAAAATATCTTTTAACGCCATCAAACGCTCTTCACGACGACCAGTAATGATCAAATTATAACCGTTTCGAGCAAATAGTTCTGCTGTTGCACGACCGATACCCGACGTTGCTCCAGTGATTAGAATCGTACCTTTCGGTTCGCTGTCTTTAGCATTCTGCTCACCCGATCCTAAAGCCGAGTCACCCTCTGGTGATTTTACCTGAAGGCCAAATAATGCATCATTTTCAGCCGTTTGAAAACGATTATTTATCTCAATCGCATTTTCGTAATGTCGTAAAGCTTTGCTTTTTTTATCTATTTTATTGTAGATTTTTGCTAATTCAAAATGAGCTTCCGCAAAATGACGATTATTTTTCACCGCCTTTTTGAAGTACTTCGCTGATTTTTTCGATTTACCGAAATAAGTATTCAATAATTTCGCATATTCAAAGTAAGCCTCTGCATATTCGTCATCTAAAGAAATCGCCCGCTGCAAGTAAGACGAAGCCACAAACTGTTGATTTTCATAAGCATTTGCCAAAAGACTTCCCAAACGATAATACGCTTGTTCGTGTTCTAAGTCTAACAAAATAACTTTCTCATAATAACGTTTTGCATCTTCAAAATTACCTTCACTTTCGCTAAGAACTCCTAACGCAAATAAAATATCCTCATCATCTTCATCCAATTGTGAAGCCACTACTAAATTCTCTTTTGCCAATGTTCTATCACCACCGTTCTCGATCAGCATCATTGCAAAAGCATATCGTAAATCAACATTTTCAGGAGTGTTTTCGACTAATTGACGATACAAACCAGTTGCCCCTTCAATATCACCAGAAGCCGCTAATTCTTCTGCAATATCCGTTGAAGGCTGTACAGTAACCTCATCTTCTACCTCCGAATCTTCTGTCAACTCATCAATTAAATCTTCGGTTTCTTCAGTTTCTTGTTTTATTTCAGCTTCTACTTCCTTCTCAACAACATCATCTATCGAGTCAGATGACAAATCATCCATTAATGCCTCGTCTTCCTTACTTTCACCATTAACGGCTTCGTTCACATTCATTTCGTTAACCAAATCCTCTGAAACATCGTCTAACAAACCATCAGCATTTTTCTCAGATTCTGACTTTCGTGACTTTGCTGCAACTTTCTCTAAAAAATCACTTACATTTAGTAATTCTTTTTCATTTTTTACCTCGTCTAACGAACCATCGGCGTTTTTCTCAGATTCTGATTCTTCTAACTCTGCTGCAACCTCTTCCAAGAAATCACTCATATTTATGAATACTTTTTCATTCTCATCAGCAGCATTCACTTCGTTATCTTCATCT
>Ga0075467_10001211_pt1 | contig 21311 bp, 25 predicted proteins | sample DEB08_DNA_9_FD_75067 | JGI IMG/M metagenome (GOLD analysis project Ga0075467, IMG submission 75067) | Aqueous microbial communities from the Delaware River and Bay under freshwater to marine salinity gradient to study organic matter... | ecosystem: Environmental > Aquatic > Marine > Coastal ... | reverse complement strand
CCGATTTCATCAATCGTGGCTTTCACTAAGGCCGCACGGCGGATAGGCTCCATTCCAAGCTTGGGCATCTGATCCTCTTTTTTGGTGACACAAGCAGTTAAATCGTTCTTTATTGACTCGTCAATCAAGAAAAATCAGGGAGTAACGATATGAAATTGAAATCAACACTATCTGTTCTGGCGATCTGCGCTGCGGTTCCGGCCGTGGCCGATTGCGGCATGGTCCGTTTTTCCGACGTGGGTTGGACAGACATCACCGCGACAACAGCGGCGACGTCGATTGTTCTAGAAGCATTGGGTTATGAGACATCCACTGATATTCTATCAGTTCCAGTGACTTACGCGTCAATGGCACAGGGCGACATTGACGTGTTCTTGGGCAACTGGATGCCAACGATGGAAGGCGACATCGCCAGCTACCGTGAAGCAGGCACCGTGGACACCGTGCGCGTGAACCTTGAAGGCGCCAAGTACACGTTGGCAACAAATGCCGCTGGTGTGGCCGCTGGCATCACTGATTTCGCGTCAATCGCTGCCGCAGCCGACGCGCTTGATAGCAAGATCTACGGCATCGAGGCTGGCAACGACGGCAACCGCCTGATCCAGGATATGATCGATTCTGGGTCTTTTGGCCTTGATGGCTTTGAAGTCGTTGAAAGCTCCGAACAAGGCATGCTTGCCCAAGTTGAACGCGCTGTTGACCGCGACGAAGCTGTTGTTTTCCTTGGCTGGGAACCGCACCCGATGAACGCCAACTTTGATCTGACCTACCTGCCGGGTGGTGACGATTACTTTGGTCCTGATCTGGGTGGTGCGGTCGTCGCAACGAACACCCGCGCGGGTTATGTCGCGGAATGTGCGAACACTGGTCAACTTTTGCAGAACCTTGAATTTACACTGGCGATGGAAAACGAAATCATGGGCGCGATCCTGAATGATGACGTTGATCCCGAAGATGCGGCCAAAGCATGGCTTGCTTCAAACCCAGCCACATGGACCGCGTGGCTTGACGGAGTGACGACTGCCGACGGTGGCGATGCTGTTGCCGCGGTTACTGCGGCGCTCGCCAACTAAACCATCACGAAAAAGGGGGCGGTCCTAGCCGCCCCCTTTTACAGTTTGGAATTGAATATGAACTGGCTGACAGAGAATAAGATCCCCGTAGGTGACTGGTCCGAAACCGGCGTTGACTGGCTCAAAGAAAACGGGCGCCCGATCTTTGACGCGCTTAGCGATGGGCTTGATGCGATGATCGACGGGATTGTGTGGTGCTTGCAAACACCGCCAGAGTTCATTGTCATTGCTTTGTTCATCGCGCTGACGTGGGTCCTTCAGCGGTCATGGCAAACCTGTTTGCTCGTGCTTGCATGCCTCCTGTTTGTTCTGAACCAAGGTTATTGGGACGAAACCACCGACAGTCTGGCGCTTGTACTTTCGTCCTGCGTAGTGTGCATGGGTCTCGGCGTGCCGATCGGCATCTTCTTGGCGCACAGGCCCCGCGCGTATCAAGCGCTGAGCCCGGTTCTGGATTTGATGCAGACCCTGCCTGCCTTTGTTTACCTCATTCCTGCGATTGTCTTCTTTGGTCTTGGCATGGTGCCAGGTCTGTTTGCGACCGTGATCTTTGTTTTGCCCGCACCAATCCGGTTAACGTACTTAGGTGTGTCAAACACCCCGACCCCGCTGCTTGAAGCCGCAGAGGCGTTTGGTGCCACCGGTGCACAACGTCTATGGAAGGTCGAGCTGCCTTATGCCTTCCCGCAAATCATGGCAGGCTTGAACCAAGTGATCATGCTGTCACTGTCGATGGTCGTCATCTCGGCTTACGTTGGTGCCAACGGCCTTGGCAAACCTGTCGTGCAAGCCTTGGGTCGCAACGACCCGGGGCTTGGATTTGAATCCGGCCTTGTGATCGTGGCCGTTGCTATCATGCTGGACCGGATGTTGCGGGTGAAAACAAAATGAATGCAGTTGAATTTGATAACGTTTCCATCGTGTTCGGTGACAAACCGCACACGGCCCTGCCCTATATGGACGACGGATTAGAACGCCCTGAAATCCGCGAGAAAACCAACCAAATCCTTGGTGTGCATAACTGTTCGTTAAACGTCGAAGCAGGCGAGATTCTTGTGCTGATGGGGCTGTCAGGCTCTGGCAAATCAACGCTGTTGCGATCGGTAAACGGGCTGAACCCTGTCATTCGGGGCGAAGTACGCATCAACGATGGCAATTGGAGCTGCGGTGTCGGCAGCAGCTCTGCTGCGGATTTGCGCCGCGTGCGTCGTGAATGTGTGTCGATGGTTTTCCAGCAATTCGGTCTGCTGCCATGGCGGACGGTGCGCGACAATGTGGGACTTGGGTTGGAACTGGCGGGCCTTGAAAAAAGCGCACGCCTTAAGCGCGTCGATCAGGAACTGGAAATGGTCGGCCTCACGGACCGTGCTGATGCCTTGGTGGGCGAACTGTCGGGCGGTATGCAACAACGTGTCGGCCTTGCCCGCGCATTTGCAACAGATGCACCAATCCTGTTGATGGACGAGCCATTCTCGGCACTTGACCCACTGATCCGCACGAGGCTGCAAGACGAACTGTTGGACCTGCAAAAACAACGCGGACGCACGATCATTTTTGTCAGCCACGATCTGGACGAAGCGTTTAAACTCGGCAATCGCATCGCGATTATGGAGGGCGGGCGGATCGTCCAATGCGGCACCCCGCGCGATATCTTCACCAATCCGGCCAACGGCTATGTGGCGGAATTTGTCGCACATATGAATCCGCTTGGCGTATTAACAGCGCGTGACGTGATGACAGCAGGCACATGCGATGGCCCTATCATTGATGTCGAAACGCCCGTCCAGGATATTATGCACCAGATCGACGGAACCGCGCTTCAGGTTGTAGAGAACGGTCAAGCCATTGGTGTGGTTACGCAAAGCTCGCTGCTTGCACGCCTTACTCCGCCTGCATCGGCATAATATATTTTCGTCGAACGCAGGCCCAATAGGCAAAACTCAGACCTTGGTTTCGACCGCCGCTGGTGTGATCTTGCGCCGTGCGATGGCCTCGCGCCAAGTGATGAAGGTGACTGAAGCCATAATTACAGCGCCACCAAAGATAACCCAGCCATCGGCGGCTTCGCCAAAGACAACAGCGCCCAAAAGCACGGCCCAGACCAGTTGCAAGAATGTGACCGGTTGCGTCACAGTCAAAGGTGCGGCAGCAAAGGCCAGCGTCATCGAATAATGTCCAGCGGTTGCAAAGCACGCGACCAAGAACAACCAACCGATTTGCTCCAACGTAGGCGTCACCCATACCGCAGCCGCGAAAGGTGCCAACCCAACCGTAACCGTAATCGACAACATGCCGACAACAACAGGGGCAGAGACTTCACCCGAAAGCTGCTTGGCGATCAAATAACCAGCGGCAAAGAACACAGCTGTTCCGAGCATCGCGATATGACCAATTTCGACTTCTTTCATGCCAGGGCGCAGAATGATCATCGCACCGATCAGCGCCATGATCACGGCGGCCAAGCGGCGCGGCGGTAGCTTTTCACCCAAAAACAACGCCGCGCCAACCGAGACATAAACAGGCGAGAGATAATTCATCGCCGTAACCTCTGCGATGGGAATGCGTGCCATCGCAAAGAACCACAAGATCACTGCGAGAGTGTGCGTAGCACCGCGAACCCAAAAAAGTTTCTTCTGTCGGCGCGTTAAATGTGCCGACAAGATCGGCTTGATCATCGGCAGCAAGAATACCAGCCCCAAGACATAACGCAGGAATGCAGCTTGGGCGGCAGGCACGTCGCTGCCAATATGTTTCACGACGGCTGTGACCGCCACAAACATCAACCCCGTAAAGACCATCCAAAAGATGCCAACAACGGGCCGTGATTGTTTTGCTGCTTCCATGAAGTATGCGTCGCACCATGATCAGCTGATGGCAAGCCACTGACTGCAGTTTCCGCTGGATGATTGGGCGCACAACCCGTAACACCGATCCCATGAAAATACTCTTTCTTGGCGACGTCATGGGCCGCGCTGGCCGCACAGCAATTGTGAACCACTTGCCCCGCTTGCGGACGGCATGGAAACTCGACTTTGTTGTGGTGAACGGTGAAAACGCGACCTCTGGCATGGGCCTGTCGGCGGATCACGCAAAGCTTCTGCTGGATGCGGGTGCTGATGTCGTGACTTTGGGCGATCATGCGTTCGACCAAAAAGATATGCTGAGCTTTATCGAAAAAGAGAACCGGATCATCCGGCCAATGAATTACTCTAAAGCCGCCCCGGGTGTGGGTGCGCGGGTCTTCAATGCACCCGGAGGGCGCAAGGTACTTGTAGCCCAAGTCCTTGGCCAAGTTTTCATGAAACGTCCCTTCGATGATCCGTTTTCAGCACTGGACAGCGTCTTGCGGCAATACCCGATGGGCGGCCAAGTCAGCGCCAGCCTGATCGATGTCCACTGCGAAGCCACATCCGAGAAAATGGCCGCAGGGCATTTCTGCGATGGCCGCGCCAGTATTGTCGTAGGGACCCATACGCATGTGCCAACGTCTGATGCGATGATCTTGCCGGGTGGCACTGCATATCAGACAGACGCTGGGATGTGCGGTGACTATAATTCCGTAATCGGCATGGACAAAGTAGAGCCATTGCGCCGCTTCATCACCGGAATGCCAAAGGCGCGTTTCACGCCGGCCGCGGATGAGGCAACTTTATCAGGTCTCTATGTCGAAACCGACAATATGACCGGCAAAGCGACGCGGGTTGAAATGGTACGCCAAGGCGGGCGTTTATCACAAACCGGCCCTGAATGATCACGGATCGAGTCCGGCTCACCGGCTTTTTGTTGCTCTTGGGAACTGGATGGGGCCTGACCCAGCCTTTGATCAAGATCACAGTCACGGCCGGCTATCAGCCTTTGGGTATGATTTTTTGGCAAATGCTGATTGGCGCAATATTGCTTGGCATGCTGCGCTGGCGACATTTGCGGCATCTGCAAGTCACGCGCAAGACTCTGGCCGTTTGGGTCATGATCGCGACAGTTGGATCTCTCATCCCCGGGATCACAAGTTATCGCGCGGCGTTTCATCTGCCTTCGGGCATCATGTCAATCGTCATTGCCACGATCCCGATGATGGCTTTTCCGATTGCTTTAGCGCTTGGGAATGACACGTTCTCGCGGCGGCGGTTACTCGGATTGATCCTTGGCCTGATCGGGGTGGGCTTCATTGCCCTACCGGATGCGAGCCTGCCCGAACGCGCAATGATCGCGTTTCTACCTTTGGCGCTAATCGCTCCGTTTTGCTATGCATGTGAAGGCAATATCGTAGCACGCTGGGGAACCGCAGGACTTGATCCATTTGCGGTCTTGTTCGGCGCATCCGCCATCGGTGCAGTTATTTCATTGCCTCTTGCTATTGGTTCCGGGCAATTCTTCTTTCCCCGCTCTCCCTTCATTCTGGCGGATGTCACATTGACGCTCAGTTCTGTAATCCATGTCTTGGTTTACACAGGCTATGTCTGGCTGATCGGGCGCGCAGGGGCAGTATTTGCGGGTCAGGTCAGCTATGTGGTCACCGGATCAGGTGTACTTTGGGCAATGCTTCTGCTTGGGGAAACCTATAGCCTTTGGATCTGGGTGGCTTTGATGTGCATGATTCTTGGATTGATGCTTGTGCAACCACGGCTTGCCGATGCACCAACTGTAGGTGAGACTAAATCTTATGGATAATCTTTTCCAACTGTCACAAACGCAAAGTGCCCTTCTGACCATGGCCGTCGTCGTGGGCATGTTCATGATGTTTCTGCGAGAGATCTATCCGACCGAAGTTGTCGCAATGATCGGTGTTTCGGTCCTTTTGGCCACGGGGGTCCTGCCCTACGAGGCTGCTGTGACCGCGTTGGCCAACCCTGCCCCATGGACGATTGCAGCAATGTTTATCATCGTGGGTGCGTTGGTACGGACTGGTGCGCTGAATGCGATGACCCAGTTGGCCGAACGCCAAGCGAAAATTAGCCCCGCGCGCGCAATCGGGGGTAGCCTTGTGTTTGTAGCCTTCGCCAGCGCAATTATGAACAACACGCCTTTGGTCGTCGTGATGATCCCGGTTTTCGTGCAATTGGCACGTAGCTTGGGGACTTCCGCTTCGAAGCTCCTGATCCCCCTTAGCTATGCGGCCATTGTAGGAGGCACGATGACCTTGCTGGGCACATCGACGAACCTGCTGGTCGACGGTGTCGCCCGCGCATCTGGGCTAAGACCGTTCGGTATTCTGGAAATACTGCCGATTGGATTGGTCGTTGTCACGTGGACATTCGCCTATCTTTATTTCATGGGCCCGCGCTTGTTGCCGAACCGTCAAAGCATGGCAACAATGCTGTCCGATCGATCCAAGAAGAAGTTCTTTTCCGAGGCAGTCATCCCCCCTGAAAGCAACCTGATCGGACGCGAAGTTGCAGGTGTGCAGCTTTTCAAACGCGACGGTGTGCGCCTGATCGACGTTGTCCGTGGCGACAAATCGCTACGGCGGAATATGAAAGCTGTGATCCTGCAGGTTGGTGACCGTGTCGTTCTACGGACCGAGATGGCAGAGCTTTTATCTTTGCAGCAGAACAAGGAGCTGCGCCGCGTCGATCAGGTTTCGGCGGTTGAAACAACAACTGTCGAAGTCCTGATTACACCGAACTGTAAGATGGTAGGGCGGCGCATGGGGGCCATGCGACTACGGCGGCGATATGCGGTTTATCCGCTCGCTGTGCATCGACGGGACGCGAATATTAGCCAACAGATCGACGACATCATCGTGCGGGTGGGTGATACCTTGCTACTAGAGGGCGCACCCGAAGACATCCAACGTCTTGGTGAAGACATGAACCTAGGTGACGTGTCAGAACCTTCGCAGCGGGCCTACCGCCGCAACAAGGCACCAATCGCAATCGGTGTTTTGCTTGGTGTGGTGATCTTGGCAGCCCTTGGTGTTGCCCCCATCCTGATGCTTGCCATGATTGGTGTAACTTGTGTGCTTATGACAGGCTGCATTGACGCGGAAGAAGCGTTTTCCTACGTGGACGGCCGCCTGCTTGCGCTGATTTTCGCGATGCTGGGCGTTGGGTCGGCGCTGCAGTCATCAGGTGCTGTGGGCATTATTGCGGATACTTTGTCACCCGTGATGCTTGTGATGCCGCCATTTTTCGTGGTGCTGTCGGTCTATTTGCTGTCCAGCATTCTGACCGAGTTGGTGTCGAACAACGCCGTCGCCGTCGTAATGACCCCTATCGCCATCGGCTTGGCCACAGCGCTGGGTGTTGATCCTCGTCCTTTGGTGGTCGCGGTAATGATTGCGGCAAGCGCCAGTTTTGCGACACCAATTGGCTATCAGACCAACACGCTTGTCTATGGTCCGGGCGGCTACAAGTTCACCGATTTCCTGAAATTTGGTGTGCCGCTGAACCTATCACTCGCCCCGATTGTGTCGTTCTTTATTCCCTTTATCTGGCCGCTTTAGTCAAACGCATGGGCCTTTGCACACGGGGTTGCGGGGCGACCTGTGCATGCCGTATAGAGGCGCAGATTTACACCGCATAGATGAGGTTTCCGATGGCTGGCCACTCCAAATGGGCAAATATTCAGCACCGCAAAGGGCGTCAGGACAAGCTGCGCTCCAAGCTGTTTTCCAAGCTTGCTAAGGAAATCACTGTCGCCGCTAAAATGGGCGACCCTGATCCCGATAAAAACCCGCGTCTACGCATGGCCGTAAAAGAAGCGAAGTCCAGTTCCGTTCCAAAGGATGTGATTGATCGCGCGATCAAGAAATCCCAAGGCGGCGATGCGGAAAACTACGATGAAATCCGCTACGAAGGCTACGGCCCCAATGGCGTCGCAGTGATTGTCGAAGCGATGACAGACAACCGCAACCGGACGGCCTCAACTGTGAGGTCAACGTTTTCGAAGAATGGCGGCAACTTGGGCGAAACCGGCTCTGTTGGATTCATGTTCGACCGCAAAGGTGAAATCGTCTACCCCGCAACCGTGGCTGACGCTGACACCGTGATGATGGCAGCGATTGAAGCTGGCGCTGAAGACGTGCAAAGCGACGAAGACAACCACGTTATTTATTGCGCGGATACAGATCTGAACGAAGTATCAACCGCGCTCGAGGCTGCACTGGGCGAATCCGAATCCACAAAATTGATCTGGAAGCCCAACATGACGACCGAGCTAGATCTCGAAGGGCTGACCAAGCTGATGAAACTGCTTGATACGCTAGAAGAAGACGATGACATCCAGCGCATAACGTCGAACTTCGAAGCTTCAGATGACGTGATGCAGGCTTTCGCGGAACTTTGACAAGACTAGGGCGTAATCACGCCCTGTTCGGTTACAATCAAATCAAGCGGCTGATCTGTCGCTTCTAGCGGCAGGTTTTCGTCTTCTTGCGCGGTATAGGCAAACCCGATTGCCAAGGTAGGCTTCGCCGCGCGAAGTTCTTCCAGCGTGCGATCATAGAACCCCCCGCCATATCCCAAACGCCCGCCGCTGCGATTAAATGCGACCAACGGAACAATAACGATCTGCGGGATCATCCAAGCGCCTGACGCCGGAATCTGGGCGCCGAATTCACCAGCGATCATCTCGCAGTCGGGCTCCCATAGCCGAAACTGAAGCGGTTGCCCTGCCCCCATAATAACAGGTACACCCACGGGACCGTGGGCCGCAACCTCTGCCATAGCAGCGGTCGGGTCGATCTCGGTGCGCATCGCCATATAGCCCGCAAGTGGAACACCACGATAGCCTGCCAACACTTCGCTAAGATAACCCGCAGCCGCAGCACCGGGTTGGTGTGCTAGCTTGCGCCGCTCGAATGCGGCCTGCCGTGCGGCTGCCTTTTCAATCATAGCAACCACATTGCGGCAAGACCCAGGAAGGCAAAGAAACCGACGACATCTGTTACAGTCGTGACAAACGCACCAGATGCCAGCGCGGGGTCGACGCCCAACTTTTCAAGCACGACGGGGATGACGGTGCCTGCGAAACCGGCCACCACCATGTTGATCACCATGGCAACAGCAATCACAGCGCCAAGCATTGGCGATCCGAACCAGACGACGCCTACAATCCCCATCACCACTGCAAAGATCGCACCGTTGATCAGGCCTACCAGTACCTCGCGGCGGATAACCCGCCAAACGTTTGCAGTTGTCAAATCGCGTGTCGCCAATGCGCGCACAGCCACAGTAAGCGACTGGGTGCCAGCATTGCCGCCCATCGAGGCCACAATCGGCATCAAGACGGCCAAGGCGACCAAGCCTGCAATCGTTTCTTCAAAAAGAGAGATGACCATCGAAGCAAAGATTGCCGTCACGAGGTTCACCGCCAACCAAGGAAAGCGTTGGCGGGTCGTTTCGATGACACGGTCAGATAAACTGCCTTCGCCGACACCAGCCAAACGCAAAATGTCTTCTTCGGCTTCTTCTTCCAAAAATGCCATCGCGTCATCGATCGTAATTACACCGACAATGCGTTCATCGTCATCGACGACTGGGGCGGTGATCATATGGTAGTGGTTAATCGCCTGCGCGACTTCTTCAACGTCTTGGTCAACGTGAAACGTACGAAATGTGTCCTCGGTCAGATCGCGCAAAGGCGTAGCGCGGGGGTGACTTAGGATACGTCCCAAAGTGACGTAGCCGACTGCTTTCAGCCGCGGATCAACCAAGATGATATGATAAAACTGATCCGGTAGGACCACATCAGAACGCAGGTAATCAATGGCCTCGCCCACTGTCCAAAACTCTGGTGCACGCACCAGTTCGGACTGCATGTGTCGGCCAGCGGATTCTTCAGGGTAAGCAAGCGCTTTTTCGACAACCACACGGTCGCCCGCTTCAAGCGCCCCCAACACGGCTTCTTGCTGGGCATCGGCCAGATATTCGACCAAATCGACAACGTCATCGCTTTCGAGATCGCGCACGGCGTCGGCCAATTCGGCAGGGGCTAGCTGCGAGATGACCTCTTCACGCAGGTTTTCGTCAAGTTCAGAAAGGATTTCACCGTCAAGCCCACCTGGCCAAGCCGTAACAAATCACGACGGTCGCGGGCGTCAACTTGCTCAAGCAAATGCGCGACGTCTGCGGGATGCAGGTGGTCAAGCAAAGCACTAAGCACGTCGCCTTGGCCTGCAGCGACAGCCGCCATTACATCGCCAACCAACCGGTCGGTAATGCCAAAGGCCTCTTCGTCGGTGTCGTCGTCGATGTCTGCCATAGTAAACCCCTGCTGCAGCGGCAGCATAGTCAATCACTGCGGGCGCACAATGTGCATTTGAGCGATTTACCAACTTGGCGCGGGGTCATATGTTTGAAGGATGACACAGCATCTACTTCTTGGCCAAACACTTGGTTTTTCTGGCAATCCACTGACGGGCGCTTGGCAAGATGCCGTGCAGTTCAATAGTGCGGGCGGCGTGCTTGTGGCAGACGGGAAAATTGTGGCGACAGGTGACGGGGCCACCCTCAGGCAAGCATACCCGCAAGCCTTGGCCACCAACTACGGGAACGCGTTAATCACTGCCGGATTTGTCGATGCGCATATGCATTATCCCCAGACAGGCATAATCGCCAGTTGGGGAAAGCAGCTGATTGACTGGCTGAACACCTATACTTTTCCCGAAGAATCCCAATTTGGCGACAAAACCTATGCCGATGATGTTGCGGATCGTGCGCTAGATCTTGCCTTGGCGCATGGCACAACCACGCTGACCAGCTTTTGCACCATCCACCCGCAAAGCGTGGATGCGTTCTTTGAGGCGGCAGCGGCGCGCAACATGGCTGTGGTTGCGGGCAAAACTTGCATGGATCGCAACGCGCCCGATTCGTTGCGCGATACCGCAAAAACGGCCTACGACGACAGCAAGGCGTTGCTGGAAAAATGGCACGGGAAGGGTCGTGCGACCTATGCCATCACGCCGCGGTTTTCGCCTACGTCCACACCGGATCAGTTGACTGCTTTGGGCGCGCTCTGGGCAGAACACCCGCACTGCCTGATGCAAACCCACCTGAGTGAACAACTGCCTGAAATCGCGTGGATGCGGTCGTTGTTCCCGAATGCGCGTGACTACCTGGATACTTACGAAGCCTTTGGGTTGCTGGGAACCAATGGCCTTTATGGACATGCGATCCACCTTGAAGACCGAGAAATTGCAAGATTGTCAGAGATGGGCGCGGCAGTCGTCCACTGTCCAACATCGAACACCTTCATCGGGTCAGGACTATTTGATCTTTTGGGACTGGCTAAAGCATCGATTTCAATCGGATTAGCGACAGATACAGGCGGCGGATCGTCTTTTTCGATGTTACGGACCATGGCGGCAGCCTATGAAATCGGACAACTTCGTGGAACAGCCTTGCATCCTGCACAGTTGATGTGGCTGGCAACGGAAGGATCTGCCGACGCTTTAAAAATGTCCGGCAAAATCGGACACCTTGGGGCCGGCGCCGCCGCAGACATCACTGTGCTTGATTTGGCGTCGACGTCCGCAATTGCACAACGCAGCGGACGGGCCAAAGACGTTTGGGATGCGCTGTTTCCCACAATAATGATGGGCGATGATCGTGCTATCAAAGATGTTTGGATCGCAGGGAAACGTTGGGCCGCCTAGCAGCCCGACGACAGTTTCATCACCCACGTATTGCCCACTCGACCAAGCCCATAGTCAGTATAGCGCGCCCCTAACAAATTGGCGCTGTGACCTGGCGACTCGCGCCAGGCAACAAAGACTTCTTGTTCAGAACGTTGCCCTTGCGCGATATTCTCGGCCCCTGCCCGCAAGTTGCAACCCGCAGCAGTCGCGCGCGCTTTGAGGTTTCTGCCGTTGGGACCCCCCACCGAACTGTGGGAAAAATAGCCGCGGTTTTCCATATCCTGCGCATGCGCCTGTGTGGCGCGGGTCAGAATAGCGTTTTCCTGCAAAGGTCCCAGACCTTGACTCGCGCGGAACGCATTAAAAGCTTTGCCAAAATCAGTGGTCGGCATCACCAACGCCCGCGTGGCCTGTACAGGCGTCACATCCGCCGGAGGTGGAATATAGACGACACAGCCAGCAAGGCTCAGCAAGACTAAAGCAATAAATCCGGTTTTCATAACGCGCCTCGACATAGTGAGTGAGCGTCAGTCATATCGCCTAAAAGTGACGAAAGTTTGAATTCTCTTAGCCTTCGGCAAGTTTCCGCGCCAAAGCGTTTTGCCGCGTGATGGCCTGCCCCATATCAATAGATGTCATACGCCCTTCAGCGACAATCTGACGTCCTTCGACAAACAGTGCATCCACCTTGGTTGGCCCTGCCAGCAAGATCGCCGCTGGATCCCAAGAGCCTGCGTTTTCAACACCATTCGCATCCCAAATCGCAACATCAGCACGCATCCCGACAGCGATTTGACCGCAATCATCACGGCCCAAGACCTGCGCACCGCCACGTGTCGCAATTTCTAATGCCTCGCGGGCCGACATCGCATCGGCACCGTTCTGAACGCGCTGCAGCAACATTGCTTGCCGCGCTTCTGACACCAGATTGCCGATATCGTTGCTTGCAGAGCCGTCGACTCCCAAGCCGACCTTTACACCTGCGTCCCGCATTGCACGAACCGGAGCGATACCGGACCCAAGCCTGCAATTTGAACACGGACAATGCCCCACCCCGGTACCGGAACGTGCGAAAAGGCTGATCTCTTGTGCGTCTAGCTTCACACAATGCGCGTGCCAAACGTCGTCGCCAGTCCAACCAAGATCCTCGGCATACTGTCCGGGCCGACAGCCGAATTTCTCAAGCGAATAAGCGATGTCTTCTTCGTTTTCAGCCAGATGGGTGTGCATCATCACCCCTTTGTCGCGGGCCAATATGGCCGCATCGCGCATCAGATCCCGTGACACGGAAAACGGACTGCACGGCGCAACGCCGACACGCACCATCGCCCCCGGATTAGGATCGTGGAACGCGTCGATGACACGTATACTGTCGTTAAGGATCGCAGCTTCGTTTTCGACCAAGGCATCTGGCGGAAGACCGCCATCGCTTTCGCCGATGCTCATCGCGCCGCGTGTCGCGTGAAAGCGCAAACCGACTTCGTTTGCCGCGGCAATCGTGTCGTCCAGCCGAGCCCCGTTAGGATATAGGTAAAGGTGATCCGACGTTAATGTGCAGCCAGAAAGCGCCAGTTCAGCAAGGCCAATTTGGGCAGAAACAAACATCTCTTCGGGCCCAAAACGTGCCCAGATCGGATAAAGTCGTTGAAGCCAGCCGAACAGCAACGCATCTTGCGCACCCGGCACGGCACGGGTCAGCGTTTGATAAAGGTGGTGGTGCGTATTCACCAAACCAGGGGTGACGATTTTGCCCTGTGCAGAAAACACTTTTGCCCCGTCGGCCTGTATGTCAGCACCGATTTCAGCAATGATGCCATCATTGATTAAGATGTCTGCACCGTGCAATTCACGTCGCGTATCATCCATGGTCAGTATGACATCTGCATTTTTGATCAGAATTTTAGTCATCATCAAACTCCCGTAAGATTGCCAATGCCTCGGCATGGACGCCCGCATTGGCAGCGGCGATAATTCGACCACCGTCGTGCGCATGTCCGCCTTGCCAGTTTGTCACAATCCCGCCAGCGGCCTGCACGACGGCAATCGGGGCTTGGACGTCATACGAACTAAGTCCCGCTTCGATCACCAAATCAATCTGCCCGACAGCCAAAAGCGCGTAACCATAACAATCCAAGCCATAGCGTGTCAGTCGCGCCTGCCTCGCAACGGTCTGAAACGCGCGTTCTTCGGTTTTGCTCCCCACTTCGGGGAAGGTCGTGACCACTGTGGCCTCTGACAGCATTCGGGCCGGGCGTGTTGCCAACGTGGCTTGGCCCATCGGTCCATTAACTGTGGCCAGACCGAACCCGCCAACGAAGCGTTCTTTGATGTAAGGTTGGTCAATAACGCCAAACAGAGGGCCATGCGCGTCTGACACTGCGATCAGAACGCCCCAAGTCGGTGTGCCGCTGATATAGCCGCGCGTGCCATCAATCGGATCAAGCACCCAAGTCAGGCCAGATGTGCCGGCCTTTTTTGCGAACTCTTCACCCAAGATGGCATCATCAGGCCGCAACTGCGCCAATAGATCACGCATTGCCGTTTCTGCACCGCGATCCGCGATGGTAACAGGATCAAAACCATCGGTTTTCTTATTATCGGATGCCAAGCCAGAAGTGCGGAAATGGCGCAAAGTTACGGGCCCAGCCACATCAGCAAGCGCGTGGGCGACGCGCATCAACTCTGATTGGGTCTTTTGATCAACAGTCATGATTGTGTCCTCGCGCTGCGCCGCATCTACCATTTGCGGTAGCGCGGCGCAGCCAACGAGGTCAAGGGCAGCGCTATGCGGCTTCGCTAAGAACGCGGGCCAGATCGAACAGGCGCCGGCGCTGGTTTTCAGGAATTGCATAGTAGGACCGCAGCAATTCAAGTGCTTCTTTATCTGTTAGAATGTCGCCGGGCATGTCTGAATTGCTGGTAACAGAAGGTACGCCTTCGTCCAGACCTTCAAAAAAGAATGCCACATCGACATTCAGAACCTTGGAGATATCCCAAAGGCGCGATGCGCTGACGCGGTTCATCCCAGTTTCATACTTCTGGATCTGCTGAAACTTGATGCCAACAGCTTCTGCAAGCTGTTGCTGTGTCGTTCCGTTCATCCAGCGGCGATGGCGGATGCGCTTGCCGACGTGGACGTCAACTGGGTGTTTCATATTTTTTCCTCACAATGAACAAGTATAACTCAAAAAAAAACTGCGGCAGGAGAGTGACTTAAAACACAAGCCGTCCTGTTCGCCTGTAGTGCATGACACCATTAACACAAAACACGCAACGGTTGCAGCGTATATCCTGACCTTTTGGACAGGTTCACCCAATCAATTTTGTGAAACTCTTCCCCAAACGTCACTGTTGCCATGTTCGGGTTCTGCCATAATACCCCTGAAGAACCTGTTAATTCGAAAGGATTCGTAAGACATGCACGCATTCCAAGTCACGACATTCGATCAACCCGCCATGGTCATTGACTGCCCCGAACCCGTTGCTAAAGCAGGCGAAGTATTGCTGAACATCGCTGCCTGCGGGCTGAATTTCGCTGATTTGCTGATGGCAAAGGGCAGTTACCAAGATACACCAAAGCCCCCCTTTACCCTTGGGATGGAAGTTTGCGGCACGGTTGTGGCCCACGGACCCGGTGTGACGAGCCCCGCTATCGGTACACGCGTAGCGGTCTTTGGCGGGCAAGGAGGCATGGCAGAATTGGGTGTTTTTCCCGCAGCCCTATGCCGACCAGTCCCAGACACAATGGACGATGCGACCGCAGCTGGTTTTATGGTGGCCTATGGAACGTCGCATTTGGCTTTGACGCGGCGCGCGCATTTGCAAAAAGGTGAAACGCTTCTCGTTTTGGGTGCTGCGGGCGGCGTCGGCCTTACGGCTGTCGAAGTAGGCAAGGCAATGGGTGCCACCGTGATCGCCGTGGCACGCGGGACCGACAAGCTGGCAGTTGCCAAAGCCGCCGGTGCTGACCACCTGATCGACAGCTCAACGCAAGACATCAAGGCCGAAGTCAAAGCACTGGGCGGCGCTGATGTTGTTTATGACCCCGTTGGCGGCGATGTGTTCAAGACGGCATTGGGCGCGTGCAACCGCGAAGCGCGTGTGATTGTGATTGGATTTGCCAGCGGCGAAGTTCCGCAAATTCCGGCCAACATCATTCTGGTAAAAAATATCACAGTTATAGGCTTTTACTGGGGTGGCTATCTGAAGTTCAACGCACCTGCCCTAACCGAAAGCCTTGCGGAACTGATGACCTGGCACGCGGAAGGAAAGTTGCGGCCGCATGTCAGTCACAAGATACCACTGGCCGATGCTGACCAAGCACTTGAACTGCTGCGCAGCCGAAAATCTACCGGAAAAGTCGTCGTTATGCCGTGACTAGTTGCGGGACAACTGGTGGTGCAGCGTAACACCGCTGAATGGTTTCGGCCATTGCAACGCTTGGGTGATCTTCGGGTTTCAAAACATAGAGGTTGATATTCTGCGGTTTCAGATCGGGCAGTAAACCACCGTGATCGATGACTTCGGAATGCGGCGGCAAACTACCTTTCAGGGCCACGTGAACCGCCAGATCGGCGCTGACCGCGGCTTCGACTGCGTTGTCCATCTCGGAATCGACGGCCATGTGCCATTCAATCCCGTTCTGGTTAAGAGCTTGCAACACACCACTGCGGAAAATGCAGTTGCTGCAAAAGGCGACTGGTAAAGGTGATTTGCGCCATGCATTCCCATCGATTGCGCCGACCCATTGCAGCGGTAACTCCACTAGCACCTGCCCGCCCGATCCGCACGTTTCTTCGGTCGTCAAAATCAAATCAACTTCGCCCCGACCGAACATATCGAGCAGCTTGCGCGTTGGCGCAGAGATCAGGCGAACGTGCATGCGCGGGAACTCGGCAGCAAAACGCTTCAAGACGACTGGAACAGCCGGATAAATGATGTCGTGCGGCACGCCGAGCTTCAGTTCACCTTCAAATTCGGTTGCCGTGAGACGGTTGAGAACCTCGTCATTGATCTTGAGCATATTGCGCGCATATCCCACCAATTGTTCACCTGAAGGTGTCAGCCCAATTGTCCGTGCAGAGCGATCCAGCAGCGAAAGATTAAGCGATTCTTCCAATCGCTTGAGCTGCATTGATACCGCCGACTGTGTCAGGTTCAGCATACCCGCCGCACGTGTCACGCCGCCTGTATCGGCAACAGCCACGAAAGAGCGCAAGGCAGTCAGGTCTAGATTTCGGTTCATATCACAATCCTTGATATTAGATCTCAATAACATTCATTTTCATTATGGCAAATCTCACTCTATGTATCAAGCATCGAAATATAAGAGTTTAAAAGCATCACGAAAGGGAATGATATGAGCCTCTCCATCCAGAACACCCACGTCCGGTCCGCCTGCCAGCCGAAGACCCCTTCAATCGGTCACCGGATCGGCACTTTTCTTGCAATTGCGCGGCAGCGTCGTGAACTCGCTGCACTGGACCCGCATATGCTTGACGACATCGGCGTGACACAGTCTGAAGCCGTTACAGAAAGCCGGAAAACACTGTGGAATGCGCCATATCATTGGCGTTAATGCAGCCCAAATTGCAAAGACCTGCGACATTCCCGCCCAAAACGATCAGAAATGAGGAATTCGCTGTAGATAGCCTTGAAAAAGAACCGATCCCTGCCAATATCTTGCCCAAGGATGCCGGTTAGCGGCGCCGCTGTTTATTTTGGAGGTCTCAATGGCTCAATATGATACAATTAGAACGGTCGGCGGAGTACGCACGGCCGAAATCGATGCGGGTCTACGCGCGCACATGAACAAGGTCTACGGCACAATGTCCGTAGGTATGTTGATCACATTCGCAGTCGCTTGGGCCGTCGGTACTTCACCTGCTCTCTTGGGCATGTTCCGCGATCCGATTACACTGGCCCCGAATATGTTGGGCTGGATCGTAATGTTTGCACCGCTTGCTATGGTGTTTGGCTTTGGCGCGATGATTAACCGTTTCTCTGCTGCTGCTGCGCAGACGTTCTTTTATGCTTTCGCCGCCGTAATGGGTCTGTCGATGGCGTGGATCTTTGTTGCCTTCACCGGCTTCTCGATTGCGCAGGTCTTTTTGATCACCTCGATCGCTTTCGCTGGCCTAAGCCTTTACGGCTATACGACCAAGAAAGACATCTCTGGTTGGGGCACATTCCTGATCATGGGCGTGATTGGTCTTGTCGTTGCGATGATCGTCAACATCTTCTTGCAGTCCCCTGCAATTATGTTCGCAATCTCGATCCTGGGTGTTTTGATCTTTGCTGGTCTGACGGCCTACGACACACAGAAGATCAAGAATGACTATGTCGCGCATGCGGCAACGGGTGACCAGGAATGGTTGGCAAAGTCGGCAATCATGGGTGCGCTGAACCTGTACCTCGACTTTATCAACATGTTCATGTTCTTGCTGCAATTGTTCGGCAACCGCGAATAAGCATTGAATAAACTGATTGATTAGGGGCTGATGGCAACATCAGCCCCTTTTTGTTTTTGAAAGTGATATCCAGCTTATGTCCCTGCCCATTACATCCATAACCGCGCTTTTCGCGGGTGTGTTGATCCTATTGCTAACACTTAAAGTGGTGCAGCTGCGCCGACGCGATGGTGTGGTCTTGGGTGACAACGACAACCGGACGCTTGCAAAGGCCATCAGGGGCCATGCGAACGCCGTTGAACAGCTGCCGATAGCGTTGATCCTGATGGGGCTGTCAGAGGCCCAAGGTGCCGCGCTGCCGCTGCTTGCCGGTGCTGCGGTCCTTTTGATTGTCGGTCGGGTCATGCATGCAATTTATTTCGCGATACACGGGACGCATTGGCGGTTGCGGGCCTATGGCATGTTGCTCACCATGATTGCGCAGGGCGCGCATTTGGTGATCTTGTTCTTGGCTCTGGTCACTCAATAGCCGCAAAGGTTTCCTATGCCTATCATCCGCAAATCCGAGGTTCCTGTCGACAGCCCAAAGATGCCTGATGCGCTCGGTAGTTTTGCTGCCGCACTTTATAGCGATGCTGGTGGCCTGACACAGTTTGGCGCCTTCACAGAAACCCTGCCGCCCGGATCGCGGTCCTCGCTCAAGCACTGGCACGAGACCGAAGACGAGTTTATTCTTGTGATCGCCGGTACGGTGACATTGCACGAAGGCGATACAGTTAGCCAAATGGAAGTCGGGGATGCGGCTTGCTTTCAGGCTGGCACCGCGATTGGTCACTGCCTCGAAAACGCGAGCGAAACTGATGTGACCTCTCTGGTCGTCGGTACACGCAGCCCGCGTGACGTAGTGACTTATCCTGATCATAATCGCAGGCTTATCTTTGACCGCCACACAAAAGAGCGAACCTATCAGACGCTTGATGGCCAGCCTGCCGATCCGCCCAAAGGGTAATTGGAAACAAAAAAGCCGCCCTCGATGAGTGCGGCTTAATTACAGTCAAATCCAGCAGATCAATTACTTGATCTTGCCTTCCTTATATTCCACGTGCTTGCGCACAACGGGATCGTACTTATTAACGACCATTTTCTCGGTCATTGTACGTGCGTTCTTCTTGGTGACGTAAAAATGCCCGGTCCCCGCTGTGGAGTTCAGGCGGATCTTGATGGTGGTAGGCTTCGCCATGGCTCATCTCTCCTGGTTGCGGGCCGTATGCGGCACATCGCGTGAATCTCATTGAAGCTGCCTTTTACCCTCGCAGTGGGCCAAGTCAACCGCAAAGGTACTAAAAGAAGGGATTATGGCAGGCATCCGTGCGCGGCGTAAGTTGCTGGATCGATAAAGGCGCAAAATCCATTGTTGCGTTACGTCCATGCGGGGCGGCACGCAATGAACATTCATACTAACCTGCGGTCTCCAAGATGATCTCTTGCGCGATTTTGATCACATCATCAAGAAACCCGTCAATATCCGCACGCTGCGTTCGGTGGTTGTTGAACGCGCAACGCAGCCCGTGCTTGCCCTGCACAGTCGTATCTGACGGCACCGCAAGGCCACGTTCCTGCAATCGCAGCATAATCTCTGTGCTGAGTACCTTCGCGGCATCCTCGCTTGCTGCCTTGTGGCGAAAACAAACGATATTCAGGTCAACCGGCGCAAAAAGTTCCAACTGCGGATGCGCGGCAACCTTTTCCGCCATATAGCGGGCCAATCCGATGTCTTTGGCGATCAGGCGGCCAAACTTCTCTGCGCCCTGCTCTTTGAACGCCATCCAGATCTTGAGCGCACGAAACCCACGGCTTAGCTCTAGCCCGTAGTCAGCTAGAAACTTGCCTGCGATCATCCCTCTCTCTTGCATTTGTAGGTATGGGCCATGCATCTCGAACGTCGCAAAATGCGCGTCCGGGTCTTTGATCAAGACTGCCCCAGCCTCAAAAGGGGTATGCAGCCATTTGTGCGGATCAATAGCGACAGAGCCCGCCCGTTCAATCCCCGCAACCAGATGCGCATAATCAGGTGCCAAGCGCAGCACGCCGCCAATGCAGCCATCGACGTGGAACCACACTCCTTCGCGTTCGCAGATATCAGCAATCGCGGTCAGATCGTCAATCGCACCTGTGTTCGTCGTTCCTGCGGTGCCAATAACACATGCTGGCTGCAGCCCATTCGCACGGTCCTGTGCAATCGCGGCCTCAAGCGCATCGATGCGCATGCGCTGACGATCATCGCTGGGAACCTCAACCAAGGCTTTCGCGCCTAGGCCCAACGTCTCTAGTGCCTTTTGGTGACAGCTATGCACCTGATCAGACGCATAAAACCGCAACGGTTTTTTCAATGCGCCAATGCCTTCTTTGCGTACATCAAATCCGGCGGCCAGATTGCGGATGACGGTATGCGCCACAAGGTTCGCCATCGATCCGCCGCTGGTCAGCGTGCCGCTGGCACCCGCAGGAAATCCGGCAATTTCCTTGAGCCAATCAACAACTTGCTGTTCAACTTGTGCAGCCCCCGTGTTGCCGCCCCCCAGATTGCTGCCTTCGACGGCAGCAAGAAAATCACCCAAGGCACCCGTGAAATTGCTGGATCCCATGTACCAACCCCAAAAGCGGGGATGCACGTTCCCCATCGCATAGCGGGCGACATTCTCGCGGTAGTCAGTGTATACTTTCTCCAAAGGCGACGGGGTCTGTGGCAAACCAGTTTTTAGCCGTGCGCGGACATCGTCGGGCATAGGCGTCCAAACGGCGCGTTCGCGGACTTGGGCCAGATGCGCAACCGCTTCATCCACCATACGGTGCGCGAGGGCGCGGGTCGCTTCCCAGTCGTCCGGGTCCAGCGTTTCATCAAGGTTTTTGCGCATATGCCAGTCCCCCACTTTTCAGAGTAAACTATGCAAAGAACAAATCTGCATTGCAAACATTCTGTCGTGCATGCCGCAAGGAAGGGTAGGTAACCAAAGGCAACCTTTGCTTTTGCAAGCCATTCGTTGTCAAAAAGATAATATGCGCGGATGGCCTATAAGCCGGATTTTGTCCTCTGCAGTTGCCCACAGATGGATGACCATTCATCTTAAGCGCCTGTTACCAAGCGCCCTCTAGCTGCCAACCCGGACCGTCTGGGGTTCAAGCATCCCCGTCTTGCGACGCGAGGTCCCTATTTGGCATTGCTCCCGGTGGGGCTTGCCGTGCCGCTTACGT
>Ga0075467_10001210_pt1 | contig 21325 bp, 19 predicted proteins | sample DEB08_DNA_9_FD_75067 | JGI IMG/M metagenome (GOLD analysis project Ga0075467, IMG submission 75067) | Aqueous microbial communities from the Delaware River and Bay under freshwater to marine salinity gradient to study organic matter... | ecosystem: Environmental > Aquatic > Marine > Coastal ... | reverse complement strand
TTGTCGGTGATGACGGTACGCAGCCTCTTCATCAGCATGGCGGAGGCACTGTCGCTGCCACGAGGTTTGGCATAGGCGGGAAAGATGGGGTCAGTATCCGAGAGCCCAACTTGATGCTGTCTGAGGCACTCTGTGGCTCTCTGTGACAGTGGTATGCTGCGAGTAGAGGTCTTGGTCTTGAGCCCCCGGCGATCATTGGGGCGGATGTGGAGGATCGCCTTATCGAGGTCCACATCTTTGGCCTCTAGACCCGTGATCTCTGCCAAGCGGGCTCCAGTATCTGTCAGGAGGATGAGTAGAGCCTTGGCAACCTCACTGCTCTCAAAGGCAGGTGTGATCTGGACCAGTGCTCATCCGTGATCGGAAGTCGATCGGTGTTGCTGCTTCCTGCCCCTTTGATCTTGATCGCTTGGAAGACATTGCGGAGGTCCAGATCATGTTCCAGCAAGACGTGATTGATAGCCGCCTTCACCACCCCAAGGTTCCGCTGCACAGAGTTGGGGGCCATGCGTGACAGCAGGAGGTCACGATAAGAATTGGCATCGGCCCGGGTCAGGTCTTTGAGCTCAGTCCACTCAAAGCGGTTCTTGCCAAGGCTCAGGATCAGGTCTTTGCGGAGACGGTCAATTCTTGTCCGCAACCCATTGTCACTCTCCTCCGCTTTGTAGGCATAGTATTCTTCTAGGACCCGAGAGAGTGACATCGGTGCGGGTGTAGAGGAAGCTGCCCTGAGTTGCTGCGTGACGCCCTTAGGAACAGCGTGCTCAACATCCTCAGCAAGTTCCTGGAAGTCGTCATACTCTGGCCACTCGGGATCAACAGCGCCATCTATGAACATGGATTGGTGCCGTTCACCTAGTCGCTCTCTGACCAGTGCCTTGGCTCTATCTTCATCTGTGATGCGCCGCTCCAGATCAAAGAGGGCCTCAATCTCAGCGTGGACTTTAGGCAAAGCACGGAGAGCATCTTGATAGGTATTCCCGAGCTGCCGGTACACGGTCGCCTTAGGAATCACAGTGCGCAGGTCTTTGGGAACATTCCGTTTATAGCGGAAAGAGCCGTTGGCCCGGCGGAACATATAGCGGGGGAGCTTGAGGGGCATTGTCTGGTCCATGCTGAGTAATCTCAGCCGGAGGATCACCCGGTGCAACACAATTCGACCTTCCAGGAGTGACAAATCACTGGCGGAAATTGACGAAAGTGGTCCTAAAAGCGGTCCCGAAAATGGTCCCGAAAAACGCTAACACCCTAATTTTGCTTGGTTTTCTTCAAGTTATAGGGGGTTTGGTGGTGCCCAGGAGAGGACTCGAACCTCCACGTCCATACAGACACCAGCACCTGAAGCTGGCGCGTCTACCATTCCGCCACCTGGGCAGGTCACGTGATGGGCGATTTACGCGCGGTCGCGGGTCCTGTCAACGCGATTCGAGTACAAATTCCTCTGTCTGGTTTGAATCCTTGGATTGCGCCTTGTCTGGAACAATGCTGGCAGGTAAACCAACACTGCACATTCAAGAGGCCCTTCAGATGTCTAAGCTCGTCACCATCTTCGGCGGTTCCGGTTTTGTCGGACGCTATATTGCCCGCCGCATGGCCAAAGAAGGCTGGCGCGTGCGCGTCGCTGTTCGCAATGTAAACGAGGCGACCTTTGTTCGCCCCTACGGCGCTGTCGGTCAGGTGGAGCCTGTGTTTTGCAATATTCGCGATGATGCCAGTGTCGCTGCAGTCACGCACGGTGCTGATGCTGTTGTGAATTGCGTCGGTGTGTTGGACGAGACGGGTAAGAACACGTTTTCGGCCGTTCAGGCCGAAGGTGCTGCGCGCATTGCACGGATTGCTGCCGAACATGGTGTGACCCGGATGGTTCATATTTCCGCAATTGGCGCAAATTCCGAAGCCGAAAGCGCCTATTCCCGTACCAAGGCTGAAGGTGAAGCTGGTGTGCTAGAGCATATGCCAAGTGCGATAATATTGCGCCCTTCGATCATCTTTGGTGCTGAGGACGAATTCTTTAACCGTTTCGCAGGAATGAGCCGCTTTGGACCTATCCTGCCTGTGATCGGCGCGGACACGAAATTCCAACCTGTTTATGTCGATGACGTCGCAGCTGCTGCGACCCAAGCTGTTGTCGGGAAAGTACCCGCGGGTGTTTATGAACTTGGCGGTCCTGACGTGCACAGCTTCCGCGAGTTGATGCAAACCATGCTTGAGGTCGTTCGTCGCCGTCGCCTGATCCTGAATATCCCGTTTTGGGCGGCGCGGATAATGGCCTCTGCTTTCGGGATTGGTCGGGCGTTGTCGCTGGGTCTTGTCAAAGGACCAGTGACCAAGGACCAAGTAACTAATCTGGCGATTGATAATGTCGTTTCTGACGATGCGCAGGGCTTTGCCGCATTTGGCATTCGTCCTACCGCAATGGAAGCCGTTTTGCCTGATTACTTGTGGCGGTTCCGTCCATCGGGTCAGTACGACGCGATCAAAGAATCAGCCAAAAATCTGAAAACTTAAGTGTAGGCGATCCATAGCAGTACCACCCCGAGCGCGATCCGGTAGATCACATAAGGGGTGTAGCTGACTGATCGCAGCAGTCGCATCATCAACGTCAATGCACAAACTGCTGCGACAAACGACATCGCAATGACGAATCCGATGTCGCGCAATGCACCCGCATCCGCTGTGCCGATCACATCCAGTCCCAGCAATGTAGCCGAAGCGATAATTGTCGGTATCGACATTAGCATCGACAGCCGTGCGGCATCGGTTCGCGTATAGCCCAACACGCGCCCTGCGGTGATTGTGATGCCCGACCGCGACGTGCCGGGGATCAGGGCCAGCGTTTGCCATAGACCCATTGTGAACGCGTCTTTCAGCGTCCAGCTTTCTGCGGTGCGTTCGTTCGGGCCCTTCTGGTCGGCCCAGTAAAGCACAATACCAAAGATGATCATCGCCCATCCGATCACCGTTATCCCACGCATAGCATCTGACAGACCTGTCACTTTGAGAATGAGTCCCACGATGACTACTGGTATTGTTGCGATCAAAAGGCACAGCGCTAGAAATGCGCCTTTGGTGTCGATTTTACCTCGTAACAGCCGAAGTGTTCCGCCCAGCGCCAACCTGACGTCCGACCAGAAGTAAAGTACAACAGCCGCCAACGTCCCAAGATGTGCGGCAACGTCGATGATCTGTCCTTGGTCTGCCATTCCTGTCAACGAAGGCAAAAGGATCAAGTGCCCCGAAGATGACACCGGCAGAAACTCGGTCGCGCCTTGGATCAGGGCAATAAGTAGCAGATTGAATGTGGTCATGTGTCCGGACTTTGATTCGTTTACGTCAACCTAACCATCTAGGAAATAGGGGGAAGCGTTGATATAGGTCACATATCGGACCTAATATTGACTGATTTGGCCATCCGATGTCGTCACGGGATGGAAAATTCCTACATATAGGTCAGTAGTGCTGCCTTTTAATTTCAAAAGAGGTGTTTTAAAAAGCGGCTCGCTCTGAATTCGGGAGGATGGCGCATGGCTGGCCAAAAGATGTTGAAGTTCACGCAGGTTGATCGGGATATGCCCGAAAAGCGACCCCCAAATCTGCGCAAGCAGGACTTTGGCGAAATCTACGCAGAATACGCGCGTGATAAAGCTGCCGAGCAAGCCAGTCGTTGTAGCCAGTGTGGTGTTCCCTACTGTCAGACGCATTGTCCATTGCACAACAACATCCCCGATTGGCTGCGCCTGACTGCTGAAGGCCGGCTCGAAGAAGCCTATGAGCTTAGCCAAGCGACGAATACTTTCCCCGAAATCTGCGGTCGCATTTGCCCGCAAGATCGGCTTTGTGAAGGGAACTGTGTGATCGAACAGTCCGGCCATGGCACTGTCACAATCGGGTCCGTCGAAAAATATATCACTGACACTGCGTTTGAGCAGGGTTGGGTCAAACCCATCCGCCCGCACGCAGAGCGCAGTGAAAGCGTTGGCATTATCGGTGCTGGCCCAGGTGGTTTGGCTGCCGCAGATTTGCTGCGCCGTCAGGGCGTGCAGGTCACTGTCTACGACCGCTATGATCGCGGTGGTGGTTTGCTGACTTACGGTATCCCCGGGTTCAAGCTTGAAAAAGATATCGTGATGCAGCGCATGGCACAGCTTGAAGAAGGCGGCGTGCAGTTTGTTCTGAATTGCAACGTCGGCGATGATCTGTCCTTTGATGCGATCCGTGGCAAGCACGATGCCGTCTTGATCGCGACCGGTGTTTACAAGACCCGTGATCTGCCCGACGCAACTGCTGAAGGTATCGTCGATGCAATTGACTATCTGACCGCCAGCAACCGCAAAAGCTTTGGCGATGACGTGCCGGAATTCGACAGCGGCGAATTGAATGCGCTGGGCAAACGTATTGTTGTCATCGGTGGCGGCGATACGGCGATGGACTGTGTTCGCACAGCAATCCGGCAAGGCGCAGAAAGTGTGAAATGTCTTTACCGCCGCGACAAGGCCAACATGCCCGGATCCCAGCGCGAAGTGCAAAACGCCGAAGAAGAAGGTGTCGAGTTTGTCTGGCTCTCAGCCCCCAACGGCTTTGAGGGTGATCCTGTGACGGGTGTAAAGGTCCAAAAGATGCGTCTAGGCGCGCCTGATGCAACGGGCCGCCAAGCGCCGGAACTTATCGAAGGTGCAGATTATGTTGAAGGCGCAGATATCGTCATCAAAGCGCTCGGGTTTGAGCCAGAAGACCTGCCAAAACTATGGGGTGTTGACGGTTTGGAAGTGACCCGCTGGGGAACGATCAAGGCTGATTTCGGCACCGGTGCAACCAGTCTTGATGGTGTGTTTGCCGCAGGTGACATCGTGCGCGGTGCGTCGCTTGTCGTCTGGGCAATTCGTGACGGGCGTGACTGCGCGACTGCAATGCTCGACTATTTGGGGCAGGCAGCTGACGTCGCTGCAGAATAAAATTCCGACCTGAAAGGTTTCGATATGATCAAGTCACTTACAATCTTGGCTGCGCTTTCGATGGCGACGCCTGTCGTCGCACAACAAAGCTTTGCTGCGCCAGAAGGCTGCGAAGCCACATTGACCGTGCAACACAAAAGCTGTGTCCTGATCAATGTGTGGCAGTGCGAAGCTGATGAAGCAGGCGACCAGTGGATCGCGCTTTTGACCCAAGCGGGTGTTTTTAGCATTCAAAAGGTCGACGCAGAATTCCAATGGCTTGAGGCCTACAAGCTGACCGGCAACGAAACCTTGGTCACCCCAGCAGAAGATCCGGCATCATTGACCGAACTGTTCGAGGCACAGCTTGATACGTGGGATTTCAGCCTTGAAACTGAAGGCGGGATTGAGCGCAACGTGGGCTTTGACCTGCTCACAGGTGAAACCACTGTGATTGATGGCGAAACCTTGCTGAACACCGAATTCCAGGGCCGCACCCTTGATGCAGATGGCAACGAGATCGAAGCAGGCAGCGGCCGACAATTCGTCAGTGAAAAGCATCGCATGTTCTTTTTCGGCATCGGTTGGGATGACGCCAGCCCTGACGACATTATGGATATGTCTCCGGTTGAATTCATCTACCCCGGCGAACCCGGCTTTTTCTCGGACAGCCCGAAATACGAATGCAACGTGATTGAATCCAGCTTTCAGCCGTAATCAACACGACGACCTGAATTAAAGCCCACCCCGTGTGGTGGCTCCGCCCTTGAAAGGAACGACCGATGACAACTTATGATCAGACTTGGGTTGAGGCTGAAAAAGCCAAGCGTCAATGGATGGCCGACAACGGCCTGTACAAGCATGACGATGAACATGCCTCTTGTGGTGTGGGTCTTGTCGTAGCGATTGATGGCACACCGTCGCGTGGTGTAGTTGAAAAGGGCATCAATGCGCTCAAGGCCGTATGGCACCGTGGTGCTGTCGATGCGGACGGGAAGACCGGCGATGGCGCAGGTATCCACGTGCAAATCCCCGTCCCGTTCTTCGAGGACCAAATCCGCCGCACTGGCCACGAGCCGAAAACCGATAAGATGATTGCAGTCGGTCAGGTGTTTTTGCCCCGCACAGACTTTGCCGCCCAAGAACGTTGCCGGACAATCGTCGAATCCGAAGTACTGCGCATGGGTCACTATATCTACGGTTGGCGCCATGTGCCTGTGAACACCGAAGTGCTTGGCGAAAAGGCCAACGCGACCCGTCCCGAAATCGAACAAATCCTGATCCGCTGTGAAAAAGACATGGATCAAGAAAAGTTCGAGCGCGAACTGTACATCATCCGCCGCCGGATCGAAAAAGCAGCGACTGCTGCAGGCATTGCAGGTGTCTATATTTGTTCGCTGTCGTGCCGTTCGATCATCTACAAAGGCATGATGCTGGCCGAACAGGTTGCGGAATTCTATCCCGACCTGATGGATGCGCGCTTTGAATCTGCATTTGCGATTTACCACCAGCGCTATTCCACAAACACCTTCCCGCAGTGGTCGCTGGCGCAGCCGTTCCGCATGTTGGCGCACAACGGTGAAATCAATACACTCAAAGGCAACGTTAACTGGATGCGCAGCCATGAAATCCGCATGGCGTCCAATGCGTTTGGCGACCGTGCCGAAGACATCAAGCCGATCATCCCTTCGGGTGCTTCGGATTCGTCCGCGTTAGATTCTGTTTTTGAAGTACTGGTCCGTGCAGGCCGCAATGCACCCATGGCGAAAACCATGATGGTGCCAGAAGCTTGGTCGCAACAGGCCGTCGAAATGCCCCAAGCGTGGCAGGACATGTATGGCTATTGCAACGCTGTGATGGAGCCGTGGGACGGCCCCGCCGCATTGGCTATGACCGATGGTCGCTGGGTATGTGGCGGCTTGGATCGCAACGGACTGCGTCCTTTGCGCTATGTTGTGACAGGTGACGGCTTGCTGGTTGCAGGTTCCGAGGTTGGCATGGTGCCGATTGACGAAGCGACCGTTGTCGAAAAAGGCGCGCTTGGCCCCGGTCAGATGATTGCCGTCGATATGCAAGACGGTCGTTTGTACCACGACAAAGAACTGAAAGATAAACTCGCTGCGGCGCAACCGTTCAGCGAATGGGTTGAACGTGTCGTTGACCTGAACAATCTTATGCGCGACGTGCCGGAAAAAGCATTGTTTGAAGGCGCAGAACTGCGCAAGCGTCAGGTCGCCGCAGGCTACAGCATTGAAGAACTTGAGCAGGTCCTTGCCCCAATGGCCGAAGACGGCAAGGAAATGATCGCCTCGATGGGTGATGATACGCCGTCGGCCGTTCTGTCCAAAACGTACCGCCCGCTGTCGCATTTCTTCCGTCAGAATTTCAGCCAGGTGACTAACCCGCCAATCGACAGCTTGCGCGAAAGCCGCGTGATGTCGCTGAAAACACGGTTCGGCAACCTCAAGAACGTGCTGGACGAGGATTCGTCGCAAACCGAGATCCTGCAATTGGCTAGCCCTTTTGTCGGCAACGCCGAGTTTGACGAAATGGTGCGCCAGTTCGGTGATAGCGTCGCGTTCATTGATTGTACGTTCGAAGTTGGTCGCGGTGCGCTGAACGCGGGTCTGGAACGTATTCGGTCCGAAGCTGAAGACGCCGTGCGGTCAGGGGCAGGTCATATCGTTTTGACTGACCAGCACCAGTCAGAGGATCGCCTGCCGATGCCGATGATCCTTGCGACCTCTGCGGTGCATTCCGGTCTGACCAAAAAGGGTTTGCGTACTTTCTGTTCAATCAACGTGCGCTCTGCCGAGTGTATCGATCCACACTACTTTGCCGTGCTGATCGGCTGTGGTGCGACGACAGTGAACGCCTATCTTGCGCAGGATTCCATCGCGGATCGCCTGCGTCGTGGGCTGGTCGACGGTACATTGACCGAGGCGATGAACCGCTATCGCGCGGCGATTGACGCGGGTCTTCTTAAAATCATGTCCAAGATGGGAATTTCAGTTCTTTCGTCCTACCGCGGTGGCCTGAATTTCGAAGCAGTCGGCCTGTCCCGTGCTATGGTCGCTGAATATTTCCCAGGGATGCACTCGCGCATTTCTGGTATCGGCACCAACGGTATCCAAACCAAATTGGAAGAGGTTCACGCGCGTGGCTGGAAGGGCGGCACCGATGTGCTGCCGATCGGTGGCTTCTACAAAGCCCGTCGTTCGGGTGAAAAGCATGCCTGGGAAGCACAGACCATGCACATGTTGCAAGCGGCCTGCAACAACGCAAGCTACGCTTTATGGCAGCAGTATTCGAAATCGATGCAGTCAAACCCGCCTATTCACTTGCGTGATTTGTTGGCGATCAAGCCGCTTGGTACTGCGATCCCGATTGAAGAGGTCGAAAGCATCACTGCGATCCGCAAGCGCTTTGTGACGCCTGGTATGTCGTTGGGCGCACTTAGCCCCGAGGCACACAAGACGTTGAACGTTGCGATGAACCGCATTGGTGCAAAGTCCGACAGTGGTGAAGGCGGTGAAGATCCGGCGCACTTCCATCCTGAACCTAACGGCGACAACCCGTCTGCGAAGATCAAGCAGGTGGCTTCTGGCCGCTTTGGTGTAACTGCGGAATACTTGAATGCCTGCGAAGAGCTTGAGATCAAAGTCGCCCAAGGTGCCAAGCCGGGCGAAGGTGGACAGCTGCCCGGTATGAAGGTGACGGAACTGATCGCGCGTCTGCGCCATTCGACCAAAGGCGTGACGCTGATTTCACCGCCGCCGCACCATGATATCTATTCAATCGAGGATCTGGCGCAGCTGATCTACGACCTCAAGCAGATCAACCCGCGTGCGAAAGTGACAGTGAAACTTGTGTCGTCATCCGGCGTTGGCACGATTGCGGCTGGTGTGGCCAAGGCCAAGGCCGATGTGATCCTGATTTCTGGACACAACGGTGGCACTGGCGCTTCACCTGCTACGTCGATCAAATATGCTGGCCTGCCATGGGAAATGGGGCTGACAGAGGCGCATCAGGTTCTTGCGATGAATAACCTGCGCGAGCGGATTACACTGCGCACCGACGGTGGTTTGCGCACAGGTCGTGACATCGTAATGGCTGCGATGATGGGTGCCGAAGAATACGGCATCGGCACGGCCGCTCTGATCGCGATGGGCTGTATCATGGTCCGTCAATGTCAGTCGAACACATGCCCTGTTGGTGTGTGTACGCAGGACGAAGCCTTGCGCGACAAGTTCACGGGCAATGCCGATAAAGTTGTGAATCTGATCACCTTCTATGCGACCGAAGTACGCGAAATTCTGGCGAGCATTGGTGCTCGGTCTTTGGATGATGTGATTGGCCGTGCTGATCTGTTGACCCAAGTTTCGCGCGGATCGGCGCATCTTGATGATCTGGACCTGAACCCGCTTTTGATCACGGTCGATGGCGCCAATAAGATCACTTACAATCGCAATAAGCCGCGCAATCCGGTCGACGATACATTAGATGCGCAGATCGTGCAGGACGCTGCGCGTTTCTTGAACGACGGTGAAAAGATGCAACTGGATTACGCGGTACAGAACACGCTGCGGACGATCGGAACACGTACTTCAAGCCATATTGTTCAACAGTTCGGAATGCGTAATGCGTTGCAGCCGGATCACCTGACAGTGAAGCTGCGCGGCAGTGCGGGGCAATCCTTGGGTGCTTTTGCGGCGCCCGGGTTGAAGCTGGAAGTATCCGGCGATGCCAATGACTATGTTGGCAAGGGGCTGTCCGGTGGCACTATTGTCGTGCGACCACCAATGGTCAGCCCGCTTGTCGCATCAGACAACACCATCATTGGCAACACGGTGCTTTACGGCGCAACGGCGGGCTATCTGTTTGCGGCGGGCCGCGCGGGCGAGCGTTTCGCGGTGCGGAACTCTGGCGCGCATGTGGTGATCGAGGGCTGCGGCACCAACGGCTGTGAATATATGACCGGCGGTGTGGCTGTGATCCTTGGGTCGATTGGTGCGAACTTTGGTGCCGGTATGACGGGTGGAATGTCTTATATCTACGACCCGAAAGGCGAGGCCGCTGACCTGATCAACATGGAAACACTGGTGACCTGCGCCGTTACCGTTGCGCATTGGGAGGATCAACTAAAAGGTCTGATCGAACGCCACGCCGCCGAGACCAGCAGCCGTAAAGCCGCAGACATCTTGCAGCATTGGGACATGGAAAAGGGTAATTTCATCCAAATTTGTCCCAAAGAAATGTTGATCCATCTGCCGCAGCCGCTGACAGTTGAAGAAACCGCGATCCCTGCGGAATAAATGACACGCCCTCGCGCCTAAACACGTGCGGGGGCGGCTCATCTTCTTGACCTGTTAACCCCAGCTATGGCTTATGGTTTGTGATGGCCCAGACGAGCACAGCAAATAAACGCACGGCGAAAAAGCCGGCACCTAAAAAGAAACCAGCGACAAAAACCGAAAAGCTTGGGCTAATTGCGCGGCTACGGCGGTTTGTCAGGCGGGTGTTCTTGTGGGGGTTTCTGGCTGTCTTTGGGTTCATGCTTTTGTGGACCTTGCTTTACACAGTGATCAATCCACCCACGACGCCCTATATGCGTGCCGAAGGGCATCGTCTTGTGAACATCAAACATGACTGGGTCGCGATCGAGGATATTGCCCCGGTCATGGCTCGTTCCGTCGTTGCGGCTGAAGATGCGAATTTCTGTCTGCATTGGGGGCTGGACGTGAACGCGATCCGAGACGCAGTTGATCGCGGGCGCGGCGGTGCCTCCACGATCTCGCAGCAGGTCGTCAAGAATGTGTTTCTTTGGCATGGACGTAGCTGGTCACGCAAAGCAATCGAAGCGGTTTGGACCCCCCTTACCGAAGCGGTCTGGTCCAAGAGGCGCATCGTCGAGATTTACCTGAATGTTGTTGAATTTGATGAAGGTGTCTTTGGGGTACAGGCGGCTGCACGGCATTACTTCGGGGTGGATGCTGCGAACCTGTCGCCTTTGCAATCGGCACGGCTGTCTGCCATTTTGCCCGCGCCCAAGAACCGTTCAGCATCGAACCCCAGTTCTTTCACCCGCAGTCGTACTGCATCAATCATGAGCGGCGCTGCAACAATTGCTGCAGATGGCCGTGCGGAATGTTTTGAACGCTGACGCCCATTGATCAGGGCGGCTGCATGCTGCATTGAGGAGGTAATCCATGAATGAGCGCCCGATGAACACCCTCTATCATTATCCATTGTCCCCGTTTTCCCGCAAAGTCCGTCTGTCTTTGGCAGAAAAGAAGATCGAGGTCGGCTTGGTCGAAGAACGGTATTGGGAAAAGGACGCAGAGTTCATGCGACGCAACCCTGCGGGCAAGGTGCCTATCTTGAAGATGGGCAGCCGCATGATGTCCGATAGCACCGCGATTTGTGAATACCTTGAAGAAACGCACCCGACGCCGCCGCTATTGCCGCAAAATGCCGAAGGGCGGTACGAAGCGCGCCGTTTGGTTGGTTGGTTCGACGACAAGTTTTTCCATGAAGTGACCGTGAACCTGACCGGAGAGCGTGTTTACCGCAAGGTCATGGGCACCGGCTATCCCGACAGTACAAACGTCAAAGCAGGCGCAAAGGCGATCAAGTACCACCTCGACTACATGGCCAGTCTGCTAGAGCATCGGCGCTGGATTGCGGGCAATGAGATGACGCTTGCTGATTTTGCTGCCGCCGCACAGCTATCGTGTCTGGATTATACCAGCGACGTGGACTGGAACCGGCACGAGGTTCTTAAGGATTGGTACGCCAAAATCAAATCCCGTCCGGCGTTCCGGTCGATTCTAGCTGATGAGGTGCCTGGGTTTCAGCCAGCGGCGCATTATGCTGATCTGGACTTTTAAGGGGATCAGCCCCCGTCCCTGTGGGACCTCCCCGTTGTTTTTCGGAACAGAAATAGCATGAAGGCTCGGTTGGTATCATTCGCGACCCAGGCCGGATTTGCCAAAGTCGGGATTTGCAAACCCGACGTGGTGCCGGAATTACCTGACCGCCTGGCGGCTTTCGTCGATAATGGGATGCATGGCCAGATGGGCTGGATGGCCGAGCGGATGCATTGGCGCGCTAACCCTGCCGCGCTTTGGCCAGAAGCGAAGTCGGTGATAATGTTGGCGGAACCCTACACGCCTGAACATGATCCACTGGCTGTACTGGACGAACCGGACCGTGCCGCGATCAGCGTTTACGCACAGAACAAAGATTACCATGACATCGTGAAGAAGCGGTTGAAGAAGGTCGGACGCTGGTTGATCGAACAAGTGCCTGATGCGCAGATCAAGGTGTTTGTTGATACCGCCCCTGTGATGGAAAAGCCGTTGGCGCAGGCCGCTGGTTTGGGTTGGCAAGGTAAGCATACCAACCTGTTGTCCCGCGATCTGGGCAATTGGTTTTTCTTGGGTGCGATCTTCACAACGGTGGAATTGGAGCCCGACGAAGCCGATATAAGCCATTGTGGATCATGTACCGCCTGTTTGGACATTTGTCCGACAGATGCATTTCCCGCTCCTTACAAACTGGATGCACGGCGCTGCATTTCGTACTTGACGATAGAGCATAAAGGCCCCGTCGACCCCGAACTCCGCGTGCGGATGGGCAATCGGATTTATGGTTGTGATGATTGCTTGGCTGTCTGCCCTTGGAACAAGTTTGCCAAATCGGGTCGCGATGTACGGTTAGCGGCACGCGATGATTTGATTGCACCTCCACTGGCCGAACTGGCCGTTCTGGATGATACCGCGTTTCGAGAAAAGTTCTCTGGTTCGCCGATCAAGCGGATTGGCCGCGATCGCTTTGTCCGTAATGTAGCCTATGCCATCGGGAATTCGGGTGACCTCACGTTGATCGCAGCGGTTTCACCTTTGGTTGATGATCCTGATCCTGCAGTGGCCGATGCGGCGCGCTGGGCTATCTTAAGGCTAAAGGAGAAACCGTCATGATCCGAATTCTAGCTTTGATGTTGTTTCCAGTGGCCGCGGATGCGCAAGTCGCGCAAGGCCCTGCGAACGCTGATTTTACCCCCGCCTTTGCACAACAGGTTCGTGCGCCTGAATTGCTGCAGACGTCGGTAACGGTGTCTGTTTTCGCCAAAGGCCTTGATAGCCCGTGGGGGATTGCCCCACTTGGCCAAGGTCAGTTCTTGGTGACGGAAAGATCGGGTTCTTTGCGCTTGGTAAATGCTGACGGAAGTGTCAGCCGTCCTTTGTCCGGCCTTCCGGATGTTGCAGCGCAAGGGCAGGGTGGTTTGCTGGACGTTGCAGTTTCGCCTGATTTTGCAAACGACCGGACGATCTTTTGGACCTATGCGAAATCTGTGCGCGGCGGTCTTGCGACCGCTGCTGCACGGGCCACGTTATCATCAGACGGGCAGTTGAATGACGTTGCGGATATTTTTGTGCAGGACAATCCTGCCCGCAATGGTCGTCACTTTGGCAGCCGCATTATCCCCATGCCTGATGGTACCGTATGGATCACAACCGGTGATCGTGGTGCGGGTGATAGCGGGACGTTAGTGCAAGACGTCACCACGACCCACGGCAAGGTCATTCGCGTCAATGTCGATGGAACAGTGCCTGCAGATAATCCGTTTGTCGGGCGTGAGGGCAATGATTTGGTATGGTCGCTTGGGCATCGTAACATGCAAGGTGCCGCGATCGGGCCGGGTGGGCTGTGGACAATCGAGCATGGACCGCGTGGCGGGGATGAATTGAACCGCCCCCAAGCAGGAATGAACTACGGCTGGCCAGTGGTCAGTTATGGTATCAACTATCGCGGGTCAGATGTTGGCGACGGTGTCGCAAGCAGACCGGAATTTGAAGAACCAGTCTATTATTGGGACCCCGTCATTGCTCCGGGCGGGATGATGTTTTACAATGGCCCCTATTTGGATTGGCAAGGCGATCTGTTGATTGCATCGCTTAACCCCGGTGCGCTTGTGCGGCTTAAGCTGCGCGACGGGCTGGTCATCGGTGAAGAGCGGATGCTGACTGATGCAGGCCGCATCCGCGATGTCGAAGTGTTGGATGACGGTGCGGTTCTTGTCCTACTGGATGCCGGTGAAATACTACTCGTTGTTCCGAATTAAGCGGCCATTTTGCGCGCCGCTGCGAACGAAATCAGGCGGCGCGACTTTTCATCCCAAAGGTTTAATCCCGCGCACTTGATGCTTTGGCCAATTGTCATTCTGCTGACTTCGACCAATTCGTTGTGATCGCGCAGGACTTCGGTCAGGCGATAGAACGGGATGCGGCTATAAAGGTGATGCACATGGTGGATGCCGATGTTGGCAGTAAACCAGCGCAAGATCGGCGGTAGGTCATAATGCGAACTGCCATGCAAAGCAGCGTCGTGCAGCTGCCAGTCTTCGGATTGATCCCATTGGGTCGTTTCGAACTGGTGCTGCACATAGAACAGCCAAACACCGATTGAAGCCGCGATCAATGTGGTGGGCAGGAACACGAGGAACAGTGCTTGCAAGCCGCCAAAATAGACAATTGTCCCAAGGACGGTAGCGATTGCTGCATTTGTTCCCATCGCACTAACCCAATATTTACGGCCTTCTAGACCCAGGGGCAGACGGTTTTGCAACATAAACAGATAAGTCGGCCCCAATCCAAACATCACAAGCGGATGGCGATACGCGCGGTACATCAACCGCCCGACCACAGTGCGCTGATGATACTCTTCGACCGTGAGGGTCATAACATCGCCAATGCCACGCTGGTCCAGGTCACCTGCGTGGCTATGATGAATTGAATGGGTGCGCCGCCAGACGTCATAAGGCGTGAGCGTCACAACACCCAAAGCCCGGCCAACCCAGTCACTGACATTGCGGTTTCCAAAGAAGGATCCATGCCCGCAATCATGTTGGATGCAAAACAGGCGCAAGAGGAAAAGACCGTTCGCCGCAGAGATCGCAAATGCGGCCCAATAGCTATATTGTGCAACCCAACATGCCAGAACCCAAAGCACGATAAACGGGATCAAACTGACCGCCAATTCAAAGATGCTACGAACACTGCTGGGTTCACGGTATTTGGCTAGAATTTGAACCCAGTCGCGTGGAGTCATATTTGCGGGGGTCGATTTTTGTTCTTGCATGTACTGCTTCTTATTTTGATCCCCTTCGGATAACCTAACGTCAACGATAAGCAAGCTAAAAGGCTTCATAGTCCGCCGCATGCGTCCTAGTGTAGCGCAAAAGGGGAACACATCATGCAGCCGCTCAGAGGCATTGTTTTCAAGGTTATGTCTGTGTGCATGTTCATGGGCATGGCCAGCTTGATCAAAGCGGCCTCGGCAGATGTCCCCCCTGGACAGGCGGTTTTCTTCCGATCGTTCTTTGCGCTGCCCATCATTTTAGGTTGGCTCGCGATCCGCCATGAACTGCGCAGCGGCTGGAAAACGAAGAATCCGTTGGGGCATTTCTGGCGCGGTCTGGTTGGGACTTCGGCAATGGGTCTGGGTTTTACCGGTCTTGGTCTGTTGCCACTGCCCGAAGTCACAGCGATTGGTTATGCGGCCCCGCTTTTGGTGGTAGTGTTCGCAGCGATGTTTTTGAACGAAGATGTGCGCGCCTTTCGCCTGTCGGCGGTTGCACTGGGAATGGTTGGCGTTTTGATCGTTTTATCGCCGCGCCTATCGGTAGGGGCATCGTTGAATTCATCCGAAACTTTGGGCGCGGTTGTGGTGCTTATGGGGGCCGTTCTGGCGGCGTTGGCGCAGGTCTTCGTGCGCAAGTTGGTGGCCACTGAAAGCACTGCAGCGATTGTATTTTGGTTCACGATCACGTCGTCGATCATGGCGTTGTTTACCTTGCCATGGGGCTGGGTCATGCCATCTTGGCAAGTTGCATTGATGTTGATTATGGCAGGGTTTCTTGGTGGGATTGGTCAGATTTTCCTGACATCAAGTTACCGTTTTGCCGACGCTTCGCTTGTCGCGCCCTTTGACTATACATCGATGATCTTGGCGTTGTTGATCGGTTACTTTATTTTCGACGAAGTCCCGACGGGAACAATGTTGATTGGCGCAGGTATTGTGATCCTTGCCGGTGTTTTGATCATTTGGCGCGAGAGAAAACTTGGTTTGCAACGTGCGCAGCAACGCAAGGCCACTGGCAACATCGGCGCATGATCTAGTTGTAGCCGATTCCAACCTTCTTAAGAAGGCCCTTCGCTTGTTCCAATCGGCGTTTCATTCCTGGTGCCGTGTCCGGAACTTGCAATCCAAGGTCGGCAAAGATGGGCCAAAGGTGGATTGCATCGTCAGGTGACATGTTTGGCGGAATATACGCTGGCGTGCCGCCGTTGGGTGTCAGCAATTGCTTTGGGATATTGAACGGAAGCGATCCACGCGGGTGGCCCAGCATCCTTTCTTGAACACCGGCGAGAACGCGGGGATGTACATCCACGGCTTCCACTTTGAGTTTATGGGTCCGGAAAAAGCCCGTGTCCCAATTGATCAAAACCAACGCGAAAAGATTAGAGGCGCTGGGGCGCAGTGGCAGCGGTTTGGGGTTATCAAGCTGCGCTGCGGGGTTGCTGCGATAGAACGCATGGGCAGCAATTGCGAAATCGCACTCTGGTTGGCTAAGCATCCAATAGATCAAACTGTTGTGGGCGTCGCTGCGCGTGCGGCGAATTGTTTCCAGCCACAAATCCTGTGGTGCGTCGCGCAAAATGCGGCGTAATTTCACTTCGCTGGCAGAAACCTTTGCCCGATTGGGGTTAGGCGCGGCATTTTGATTGTCAGGAGAGACCATGATGTCAGGGACCATAACTTTTCTCACTAGATATGCAGTGAAGGTGCCACGCAATCAGGACTTAACTTTGACTTATGCTGCCTTTTTCCGGTTGTTTACGTTCTGTATTTGGCAACAGTCTTTGGCCTTGGGTGATTTTTCGTTAAAGTTTTACGACAATCAAAGCGGTGCCGCATAAACTGTGCTGCTTGACCGAAGATGGTCCTTGCGATTCTTGACCCGTACGCCAAGGCGGGTGGATAGTCACAAAAAAGGGGCGCTGATGCGCCCCTAATTCCGTTTCTGACTTTCGCCAATGACCTATGCGCGTACCAGTTTTTCATAGTCTTGCGAAATCTCGCGAGTAATCGCGCCGACTTCAAAGTTGTAGTCACCGATTTGCCCGACAGGCGTGACTTCGGCGGCGGTACCGGTCAACCAGCACTGTTCAAACCCTTCAAGCTCTTCTGGCATGATGATCCGTTCGTTTACCGTTACACCCTTGTCGCGCAACATTCCGATGACCGTCTGACGGGTCAGTCCATTCAGGAATGCGTCTGCAATCGGCGTGTGAACCTGCCCGTCCTTAACGAAGAAAATATTCGCACCGGTCGCTTCGGCCACGTATCCGCGATAGTCGAACATCATAGCGTCCGAACAACCTTTGGCTTCAGCCGCGTGCTTGGACATCGTGGCAATCATATAAAGACCTGCGGCTTTGGCTTGTGACGGAGCCGTTTCAGGGCTTGGCCGTTTCCACTTTGCGATGTCGAGCTTGGCACCCTTCATCTTTGCATCGCCATAGTAGTTGCCCCATTCCCAAACGGCGACCGCCATATGGACAGGGTTACGTGCGGATGCGACGCCCATATCTGGACCCGCGCCGCGCCATGCGACCGCCCGCACATAGGCGTCGGTCAAGCCGTTGGCCTCCAGCGCGGCTTGCTTGGCAGCTTCGATTTCATCAACGGTGTAGGGGATATCAAAGTCGATCAACTTGCCTGAACGAATTAAACGCTCGGAATGTTCGCGGGATTTGAAGATCTTGCCGCTGTAGCACCGCTCACCCTCAAACACAGAAGAGGCATAGTGCATGGCATGGGTCAGAATGTGGACATTGGCGTCGCGCCAATCAACCAACTTGCCATTCATCCAGATTTTGCCGTCTCTATCGTCATATGCGCCAGCCATGTCATCCTCCAGTAGCATTTTGCATTTATTACGCGTTTAGGTCCGTTTCGGACATAATGTTGCGCAGTTTCTACGGTTTGGTAATAGTTGATTCTTGGAATGTCAACAAAGCTGACGTATTATGAGGCAAGACCAAGGAGGACGATGAATGAGTGACGGGTTGCAGCCGCAGACGGGCCAAAGCCTTCTGTTTCTGACAGACGAGCAATTGCGCAAAGGAATAGAGGCGATGTTTTTCGCCTATCGCGGCTTTACCGCTGATCCCGATCGTATACTTGCTGACAAATCCTATGGGCGCGCCCATCACCGTGCGATCCATTTTATTCATCGCAGCCCCAGCACGACCGTGAATAATCTGCTGTCGATCCTTGGTGTTACAAAACAGTCGCTTAATCGTGTGTTGCGCACTTTGATCGAAGACGGTTTGGTGGCCAGCACTGTGGGTCAGCGCGATAAACGTGAACGTCATTTGCACCTGACACCCGCTGGTGCGGCGTTGGAGCGTGAATTGTCAGATGCCCAACGTGACAGAATGCGTGCGGCCTACCGTGCCGCTGGTCCTGCGGCAGTTGCTGGATTTCGGCAGGTGCTAGAGGCGATGATGGATGAAGAGACCCGCCATCATTATGAGGCGATGAAGGATAGACCAGAATGAAAGCTGATGATGCTCACCTGCTGATTGTCGACGACGACGAGCGTATTCGCGGTCTGTTGCAAAAATTCCTGATGCGATCAGGCTTCTTGGTGACAACCGCCCGCGATTCCGCCCACGCGCGACGTATTCTGGGGGGGCTCGAATTTGATTTGATCGTGCTTGACGTGATGATGCCCGGCGAAGATGGCATGTCGTTGTGCCGTGACTTGCGCAGGACAATTACCACTCCGATTATGCTTTTGACGGCCAAAGGTGGTACGGATGACCGGATTACGGGGCTAGAAGCGGGGGCGGATGACTATCTACCCAAACCGTTCGAACCGAAAGAATTACTGCTGCGGATCAATGCGATTTTGCGCCGGGTTCCTGCGGCAGAGCCTGCCATTGTGCTTCCCAAAGTTCTGAACATGGGTCCTGTCCGCTACGACATCGAACGTGGCGAGATGTGGCGCGGGGAAGAATTGGTGCGTCTGACATCGACCGAAAGCCAATTGATGCGCATCTTCTCGGGTTGTCCCGGCGAAGCGGTGACCCGTATGCGTCTGGTTGAAGAGCTAAGCCGCTCTGGCGGGCAAACGCAAGAACGCGCCGTTGACGTGCAGATCACACGCCTGCGTCGCAAGATCGAGGTGGACCCAAAGCAACCGCGTTATTTGCAGACTGTTCGCGGGGCTGGTTATATGTTGGCGCCCGAATAGGCGCGGCGCACAAGCTTTTATGCCTCTGGCAAAGGTAATTTTGAACAGAAGAAGCTTGTGCCTGCGTCCTGAAACGGGTTGTTTGGGCGCATGACAACAGCTTTGATTACACATGAAGATTGCTTTGATCACGTGACCCCTCCGGGCCACCCAGAGCAGGTTGCGCGGCTTGATGCCGTGCTTGGTGCCCTTGAAGGGCTGAATTTGCTGCGCGTCAAGGCGCCGCTTGCCGCTGAAGATGATCTACTGCGGGCCCATCCCAAAGCCCATGTTGATGCGATCCGTGCCGCCGCCCCCAACGAAGGGTGGCGATCGCTGGATGCGGATACGCACATGTCCGTGGGCACATTGAAGGCTGCATACCGTGCCGCAGGTGGTGTAGTCCGCGCAGTGGACATGGTGATGGGTGGTGAGGCTGCGAACGCCTTTGCCGCTGTCCGTCCTCCGGGTCACCACGCTGAACGCCAAACCGCTATGGGATTTTGCTTTTTTGGCAATGTCGTCGTTGGGGCCAAACACGCGCTGGATCATCATGGTTTAAAGCGCGTCGCCATTGTTGATTTTGACGTGCATCATGGCAACGGAACGCAGGACCTGGTCGAAGATGATCCGCGTATTCTGTTTTGCTCTACACACCAGTCACCATTATATCCCGGCACCGGTGCCGCCCATGAAGTAGGCGTTGATAATGTGCTGAATGTCCCTTTGCCCGAAGGGACAGGGTCGCAGGCGTTTCGCAATGTGATGGAACGGGTTGTTCTACCGCGACTTGATGATTTTGCGCCGGAGCTGATGATTGTTTCTGCTGGATTTGATGCGCATCAGGATGACCCATTGGCTGGCATGAATTTGCAGACAGCAGATTTTGCATGGGTAACCGAAAGGCTATGTGATGTAGCAGACCGCCATTGCCAAGGACGGCTGGTATCAAGCCTTGAAGGTGGCTATGACCTTGAGGCGCTGGGCGCATCCGCTGCCGCCCATGTCAAAGTATTAGAGGAAAGAGGCCGATGAGCGACGTAAAAAAGATGAGCTTTGAAGACGCGATCAAAGAATTGGAAACAGTTGTAGGTCAATTGGAACGCGGTGATGTGGCATTGGATGAAAGCATCGCGCTATACGAGCGCGGCGCGGCGTTGAAAGCCCGTTGCGAAGCCAAGTTGAAAGAAGCCGAAGAAAAGGTCGCCAAGATTACATTGGGCGAGGGTGGTGCTCCGACAGGAACGGCCCCTCTCGATGGTTGATAAGGCACCAATTCGTATTGCGGCGCTTGAACGGAGACCGCTGAAAGACGCGCTTGCCCATGCTGCCAAAGTGGCAGAAGCGCGTATAGGTTTTGCACTTTCGGGTCTGGATGGTCCTGTCCCGGACGCGATGATTTATGCAGTGTCAGGCGGCAAGGCGCTGCGCGCTTTTTTGGTCTTGGAAACGGCGCGATTGCATCAGATCAATCCCTTGGCTGCCGCTGGTGCTGCCGCTGCGATCGAGTGTTTGCATGCCTATTCACTCGTTCATGATGACATGCCTTGCATGGATAATGATGCCTTGCGTCGCGGTCAGCCGACTGTCCACAAAAAATGGAACGAGGCCACAGCCGTTCTGGCAGGGGATGGATTGCAGGCATTGGCGTTTGAATTGTTGGTTCAATCCGAATGCGCGCCACGTGCCAAGTTGAATTTGTTGATGTCGCTGGCCAATGCGTCTGGCATTCGCGGCATGGTGGGCGGGCAGGCGGCGGATATTGCTGCCGAAACTGCAGCGACCCCGCTTGACCTTGACCAAATCATTGCTTTGCAAGCAGGCAAGACCGGCGCTCTGATTTCATGGTCTGCCCTTGTTGGGCCGCGCATGGCCGAGCAAGAGCGTGAACCGCTGTCGATTTATGGCCGTGCGCTGGGCCTGGCGTTTCAGATTGCTGATGATGTCTTGGATGTCACAGGCGATGCATCTGTTGTCGGAAAGGCCGTGGGCAAGGATCAGGCGGCTGGAAAGGCCACATTTGTGTCCTTGCTGGGTCTTGATGGGGCGAAAAGTCGCGCGGCTGATCTGGTACAAGAGGCCTGTG
>Ga0075467_10001209_pt1 | contig 21326 bp, 19 predicted proteins | sample DEB08_DNA_9_FD_75067 | JGI IMG/M metagenome (GOLD analysis project Ga0075467, IMG submission 75067) | Aqueous microbial communities from the Delaware River and Bay under freshwater to marine salinity gradient to study organic matter... | ecosystem: Environmental > Aquatic > Marine > Coastal ... | reverse complement strand
GGTTTGCGAGGGATGTATCGCAAGATCGCCGAGGCTGCCGAGGGGTGGGATCGCAAGACTTGGGCATACCCACTGGATGACGCACTTTCCTGAAGCAAATCCCGAAATTCTCAACAGTTATTAAATATACTTGTCAGAATGATTAAGATACTCTATAGAATGAAAAACAGGATTCGCTGGGAGGAGGGAGCAAAATGCTATCGGTGCGGCGGGCTCGCGAGAGCATGCGAGAGCTTATCAGGCCTCGACATGAAAGCGCATCGAAAATTACCTTACAGCTTTCCGCTTATGAGGTCAGCGTATTACGAGCTTGGCTCGAACTGACATGCTTTGGCACGGGCCGCTCTATCTCTTCGCAGGAAAGTCTTCAGAACGGAAACTGTAAGCATACTAGTCGCAATCAATGCCACAATGCGTGCTTTTTGACGGGGGGATGATGCTTTACTCAGGGGGAAAAACGGAAAATTTTAAATGTTTTGGATCGCAGCTCGGATTGTTGTGACTGTTGATCTGAATTGGTTTGAACCAACACAATAACCGGGTGGTCGCAGAAAATCGAGCATTTATGAATAATTTGGTAAAAAGACTCGAAAAAACAATATTTTAGGAGGGTTTATGAATAGTCAATTTTTGAAATCAGCTTCACTTGGAGCAATGTCTGCGTCCCTGGTGTCGGCATCCTTACTGCTTGGAGGAGCGGCGGTTGCTCAAACTACATCCGAAACTGAGTCGTCCGCTACTTCGGGACCGGAGGAGAATACCGAGGTGGGTTCGGGGTCCGAAATTGTTGTCACGGCGAACAAGCGGGACCAGAATCTCATGGACGTCCCTATTCAGGTAACCGTATTTTCGGGCGAGGATTTAGCCGAGCGCGGTGTCAACCAGGCCTCTCAACTGCTGGGATCGACGCCGAACGTCACCTTTATGGAAGACAATGCGGGTGAGGCCTACATCAACATTCGAGGGCAAACGGCAGTTCGGGCGTCCGACCCGAACGTTGCCATTGTTATCGACGGAGTCGTCCTAACGAGCACAAAGGCCTTCAACCGGAACATCTTCGGCATTGAGCAGATTGAAATCGTCAAGGGGCCCCAGACCGCACTTTATGGTCGGAATGCAGCCGCCGGTGCTATCGTCATCACCACTAAGCGCCCTGGTGACGAATTTGAAGGGGAGTTTGTGGGTTCTTACGGAAACTTCAATACTTTGAGGGCCAGCGGAGCGATTAGCGGGCCTCTCACAGATAATCTCGGATTTTCGGTTGCCGCCGCGACATACAACACAGACGGTCCATTCAAGAGCGCCAATGCAGAATTTTCACCATTCGAAGCACATAACAACTCGTTCCGCGGCCGCCTGTTTTACGACAATCATGAAAATCTGACGGTCGACCTCAAGTTCGATTATTTCAAGGTGACAGGAGCTGGTATTAGCTACAATGCGCAGTTTGTTGGCATACCCATTGGAGCTTGGCCAGGGACCGAACTTGACATCAGTTACGTGGAGCAGCCATTTGTTTCGAATATTCGTGGAATCAATGACAACAAATATGTCGGTGCGTCGTTGAATATCAATTACGATTTAGGCTTTGCAGATATAACAGCGATAACCGGACTTAACCGATATGACGAATATTGGGGTGGAGACGGGATTCCCTACTTGCCTGATACCGGAGCCGGCGCGGCATTGGGTTCCATTACATCTCAATATGCCCTTCAGGACGATAATTTTTCTCAGGAGCTTCGTCTGACGTCAAAAGGCAACACGCGCCTACGCTGGCAAGTCGGCGCGACCTTTCTGAAGTTTGATCGCAAGGGATGGAACAAGACGTCCGAGGATAACCTCGGAGCTTTGTCGCCCGACCCACGCTCCGTGTCTCCTGTAGGCTACGCCTCTCCCACGATCGGTTTCGTGCAGCCTGTTTACACTACCAGAAACTATGCGGTTTTCGGCAATTTTGAATTTGACATTCTTGATCAGCTAACTCTGGCGGTTGCAGGGCGCTACGATATAGAGAAGCGCACAGTAGAGGAAGTTGCCCCACTGGCATTCAACCAGTGCGTGATTCAGAACGGAATCCCGCTCTCCCAGTGTAACAATCAGAAGACCTTCAAGGAGTTTTCGCCCAAGGTTACCCTGACATATCGCCCTAGCGACGAATCCAGCATTTATGCAAGCTACGGAAAAGGCTTCAAATCCGGCGGGTTCAATCCGATTGGGTCGCGGAAGATACTGCTGGAGGCCACCCCTCCGGAGTTTCAGGACCAGGTTTATGTCCAGGATATCTATTTGCCTGAAATATCGAAATCCTTCGAGCTCGGTGGAAAATTGCAACTTCTGGATCGCCGGCTGTTTCTGACTGCGGCCGCTTTCCAGACGAAAGTTGCGGGTGCCCAGCAGTTCGCATTTTTCCCGTCGCGGTCTCTTCAAACGGTGGTTAGCATCGACAAGGTGAAGCTCAAGGGCTTCGACTTCAGCGCAGACTGGCGTTCATACGGTGGAACCATAATCAATTTCGGATTTGGATATGTTGATGGTACCGTTACCGAGTTCGCAGGGAACCCGGCAGCCGTTGGCAATGTCGCTCCGGGAGCTGCCGAATACACACTAAGTGCGGCCGTAAGCCAAGAATTCGACTTGAGTCCTGAATTACAGTTGATTCCAAGACTTGAGTTCACCAAGGCGGGCAGAATGTGGTCGGATGCCGACAATACTCCCGGAACTAAGCGTCCGCCGATCAGTCTGCTGAACGGACGAGTGACCCTCAAGAGTGTGAACGGGTGGCAGCTCGCGGGATTCGTCGACAATATCACTAACGAAAAATACTATAGTGTGGTTGTGCCGCTGCTTAGTGTCCTCAGCGTTCAGTATCGCGGCTGGACCCGGAGCTTTGGCGTGGAGGCTCGCTACAGCTTCTGATGCTCCCATTGAGCACCCGGATTGCCGCCGATCTCAGCAGTCCGGGTGCTTTCTTTTGATTCTTCGGCTCAGTTTCATTTAGTGTCGAATGCTCCCTTTTAGAAAAGGCGGTCTGATGATTCCCCGTTCCATTTTCAGCAGCGACCATGAGCTATTTCGCGATATGGTCCGTCGCTACATCGCCGCAGAGATCATGCCATTCTATCGAGATTGGGAGCATGCCGGCGAAGTCCCTCGCAGCGCCTGGACAAAGGCCGGTGCCGCAGGATTGCTGTGCTGCGCAGTGCCTGAGGAACATGGAGGCGCCGGTGGAGATTTCCTGCACGGTGCCATCGTCGTCGAAGAAATGGCCAGGGCGGGCGCAACAGCGCCGACGTTCTATCTGCATTCCGAGATGATCTCTCCCTATCTGGTGAAATATGGCACCCCCGAGCAGAAGGCTAAATGGCTGCCGCGGATGGCAGCCGGAGAGGCGATCGTCTCGATCGCCATGTCCGAGCCGTCCGGTGGTAGCGACCTGCAGAACCTGAAGACACAGGCCATCCGCGATGGCGACGATTATGTGGTCAACGGCCAGAAGGTGTTCATCACCAATGGCATCACCGCTGACATGATAGTCCTCGCCTGCAAGACTGACCCCAGTCTTGGCGCCAAGGGTATCAGTCTGCTGCTCGTCGAGACCGACACGCCGGGCTTCGCTCGCGGTAATCCGCTGGAGAAGATCGGATCCAAGGCACAAGATACAGCCGAACTATTCTTCAACGATATGCGAGTGCCGGTAGCCAATATGCTTGGTGACGAAGGCCAGGGCTTTTACATGCTGATGGCCGAGTTGGCACAGGAGCGGCTGGTGCAGGCGATCCGAGCGATTGCTGCATCGGAAGCGGCGATAGAATGGACGATTGACTATGTCCGAAATCGCAAGATGTTTGGGAAGACTCTGGCCGATTTCCAGAACACCCAGTTCACGCTTGCGGAACTCCATGCCGAAACGCTGGGGCAGCGCGTGTTTGTCGACCGGTGCATGGAGCTGCACCTTAGGGGCGAGCTTGAATCTGTCGATGCCGCTGTGGCCAAGATGATTTCGACGGAACTGCAGGGAAAGGTCATGGACGAGTGCCTGCAGCTGTTCGGCGGCTGGGGATATATGACGGAGTACCCGATAGCGCGCGCTTATGTGGATGCGCGCCTGACTCGCATTGGTGGTGGCAGCGTAGAAGTGATGAAACAGATTATCGCGCGGAGCATCATGCCGCGCTGAGCAGCGATGTTTTTCGCTGCTTTAAGCCTTGACATATTGACGATCGAGAGTCAATATACTGACTGGTACAGTATAGTTCTAATTAGTCAGCGGATTCGCTGAAATTGAGGAGTAAGCATGGAACAGGCACAAGTCTACCGGTCCGGAAACAATGTCGGATCATTTGGGGATTCTAGCGGGCGGGTCGTGGTTCACGCCGACGAGCTGCCGTGGACGGATTGGGCGCTGCCCGGACTCCGGTTCAAGCTGCTCTCGATCAATCGTCGCTCCGGCATGTTCACGGTCATGATGGAAATCGCGCCCAACGTGGAGACGGACCTCCACCACCATTTCGGTGATGCGCATATCTTCGTCACAAGAGGCGGATATGCTTATGATCATGATCGCATCGGACTAGGTGAGCATAATGTCGAAATAGGAAGCATCGCGCACAAGCCCTTCTTCGACGAGGATGGCGGAGAAGTGCTGGTGTTTTTTCACGGCGGAATCAGCGGTGTAGACGAGGACGGCAAGCCAACCGGCGAGTATGTGAGCGCTGACTGGATGTACGAAGCGGCCAACGCAAACGGAGCTGCTAGTCACCTGACTCCGCCACCGGTAGAGTGGCCTGAATTCAACTAGGACATTCCTTCCTGAAAGTCGACTGGACCGTTACTCCCTAGAAAAAGGTACAATGACCCTGATCGCAGGGCATTATCAGAGGATAATTATGACAGAAACGAACATCGCTCAGTCTGACTGGGAATTCAAGGCACGCGGCGGAAGTGTTTTCGCAGATGGCTCCGCAATCCTCAAGCCGGACGAACTTGATTGGCTGCCGGGCCCGCTTGAAGGCCTCGAATTTAAGGTGACTTTCGCTGATCCGAATGACGGCGACTGGTTGGGACTTGTGCGGCTTGGTGCAGACGCTACATTTCCGGCACATATCAACCACGCCGACGTGCATTATCTCATCATAAGCGGGTCGCTTAATACCGAGCATGGGATGCTCAAGGCCGGTGACTATATGCGTGATCCGGGCGGATTTCAGCCGGAGCGCAGGGCTGGGGCCGAGGGAGTGAGCATCTTCTGTAGATTTCAGGGTGGCGTCTCTGCAGTTGACTCCGATGGCAAACGCACCGGACCCTATATCGATGCGCTGCATGTGCGCGAATATTTCGCAGAACACGGCATGGCCGAAACTCTTTACATTCCTACGCGCTGATCAAGCGGTCACGGATTTCGGGGACTCTAAAATCTTTGTGGTGAATTGTACGGATATAACAAATTTGGTGTGGCGCGCTATGGCCGTGCCCATACCCAATGAAAGGCGTCAAGCTGTTCGGGCCTGGGCTTCCCTGATTTTCGATCCGTTTGCCGAGCAGCTTCGGATAATCTCCATAAATCATCTGAAGCACATGCTGTTCGCCGACGAGGTCAAGTGGTTGAACAGCGTTGTCGCTCGCCATCCACGCGTTCTCCCCGTGCGGTTTAAAGTTCGTTATTAGGCATTTGGATCAGGCTCAACCCGGCTTGGCCTGAACCATATTCAAGATGAATTTGTTCATGTGGTCCGCTAGTTCTTCCTGGCTCAGGCGGCCTGTTTCGCGATACCAGACATAGGACCAGCTTACCATTCCGCCAATCGATAGTGTCGCCAGATGCGGATCCTCTATCTGGAACTGGCCTGCCTTCACACCTTCGCGCAAGAGGTCCGTCAGCTTGCGGTCAAAAGTCCGCCTCAGGCCATTGATGCTCTCGAGATCTTCAGGAAGCAGGTTCTTTTCCTCACGGTTGAAAATCGCAATCTGCTTGCGGCCTTCCAGCACAGCCTTTGCAAACCGGCCGCCGAAAAGGTTCAGTTTTTCGTAGGGACTCAGCTTCAGTGCCATCACACTTTCCAGAGCGCGCTGTGATGTAGCAATACCATATGAACAGATTTCGGCCAGAAGCTGCACTTTTGATTTGAAATGCGCATAGATAAACGGCTTGGTGACGCCGAGGGCTTGAGCAATTTCTTCCAATGTAGTGTTTTCATAGCCATTCTTGTCGAACAGTTCCACCGCAGCGGCAATGATCCTAGCTCTTTTTAGTGCAGCTACTTCTCCACGAAGGTCGAGCGCGGCTGTTTTTGATGGCATAGGGGGCTCCGAACTAGCGAGTATGAGTTGCTACTCATTAACAAGCTGGAGCCGCAAGTCCACCGTGTTTTTCGATTGTGGGGCTTTTTCTGGGATAGTTGCATACCGTTCATCCGACCTGTCCGTTTTCAGGACCTGTGCTCGAGAAGTCAGGCCCTATGTTCGAAAATTTTTGCGGATGCTCGCATGTTTCAGGATCAGTAACTGAAAAGAATGTTTAACTGGATCTTGAATCCAACGCTGACATGATCGACAGCGACGAACGGTTTTTTACAGATCAGCGTTGCCGATCCACTGGCGCCAAGCCGCGTCCATATATATCTCCGACTACTTCTGCCGCGAGTTGGTTTTCTGCGCCAGCTTCCATGATTGTGCGCACCGCATCCAGACCGCGCAGACCGACTGCTGTCGGAAAACCGTTCTCTACCATGACGTGGACATCATTGACCCGGTATATACCGATGTGACCATCGATTTCCGGTTCAGTCGCATCCGCTGCGTGTGGGTGCGACCAACCAGCGTGCAAAAGGGCAACAAAGGTGTCGCCACTATCGTTCACGTCGGTTTCATTCCAAGCCGCCGGGTCACCGCTGCGTAGATCGTAGACATCACAATAGGCGCATCCGGCATTTTTTAGAGTGTCATGAAGGTTCTCAGGGTCGCAACCGTAGGGGGCGACATAAAATACTTCGGTCAGACCGGTTCTGCTAGCCGCATCCCCGCTACCGACAAAGGCTCCCTCGGCCAGATTATACAAAAGGGCCCGGCGGAAAACATTCTGTTCGTCACGATGGATATGCCGCGTCACGGCCGAATTTCCCAAGCCGCCTCGATCTTCATCCGTAGCAAAAGCGACCAATGCGATGCCTTCAAAATTCTTGCCTTGGCTGCGCCCTTTCTCAGGTGTCACGTGATATTGAGTATAGCGCGCAAAACCGGGAATTCGTGCAGCCATGACACCATGCACATCGCGCCAGTAGCGCGAAAAAAGGTCGCGGGTGATGTCGGTTTTCCGCTCAATCAGAGCCACCGTTCTCAAACCTGCCACAGGGCACCCTCCACCGGCAGAACGGATCCCGACACATAGGCCCCGGCCCGAGAGCAAAGGAAGATAATGGCGCCGCCAATATCTTCGGCAGAACCCAGTCTGCGTGAGGGGATACCTTCGATCATGGCTTCCTTGAGTCCCGGCACCGCCGCAAAGAAGCCATCGGTCATGTCGCTCGGGAAAAAGCCTGGAGCAACAGCGTTGATGGTTATCCCGTCAACCGTCAGGTCCGATGCCATCATTCGGGTCAATTGGTGGAGAGCCGCTTTGCTGGCACCATAACCATAGGCACCATTGCTGCTCTTGCCCCACAGCCCCCCGATCGAACCGATATTGACGATGCGTGCCGGGTCGCCGTCGCTCGCTGCTTTCCGCATGTTGGGTAGGAGGGCCTGGGCCAGAAAAAATGGTGTACGCAGGTTCAGACCCATCTCGCGATCCCACTGATCTGGGTCGGCGGCATCGATCGGACTAGCGCTGAAAAGACCCGCATTGTTGACCAAGATATTAAGTGCGGGTGCCAGTTCAGCAATCTCGGCGGCAGCATCCCTGATCCCGTCCATTGTCGTCAAATCATGGGCGAGGAAGATTGCGTGATTCGGCAGCGACGCGGCAAAAGCCGTGCCCTGTTCGGCATCGCGGCTGACAATGACTACCCGTACGCCGGCATTTGCCAAAGCGGAGGATATCATCGCGCCAACACCTTTGGCGCCGCCTGTCACCACCGCTGTCTTGCCGTTTAGCGCAAACAGATCATTGCCCTGTCCGATGAACTCGTTCGTTTCCGCGATATAGGACATGCAATTGGCCAGATCGATAAAGCTGGCTTCATCGGGTTGAACATCAGCGAGATAGCTTGGTTCGTTGAAGGCCAGCGTCATTGCAGCTTCGCTGTGAAACTCCAATACCGCTACACCATCAAAGTCACCTGCCGATCCGAACAAGACTTCGCCCGCGGGCTGTGCATCAACAACATGATGCTGGCTATACCGCCGCATATGTCGGGTGAAATCAGTACACGCGGCCAAAAGTGGACCGTGCCGGTTCTTCCAATATTCTCCAAATTCTGCTGGTGAAAGAGCGGGATTGCGACGGATACAAACAACAAGTGTGGTCATTGCGGTTTTGCCTCGTTGATCGTTTGCAGCGCGGTATAGGGATATAGTCCTTCCATTCCGCCTTCGACTCCGAAGCCGGATTGCTTGTTGGCCGGAAAAGGAACGAGCGGATCCAAGGCGCAATGCTGGTTGATCCAGACGCTGCCACTTTCCAGGCGGCTGGCCACTTTGCGCGCAGCCTCCATATCGCCGGACCAGACCGATCCTCCCAGAGCATAGGGGGAGGCATTGGCGCGCTCGATCACGTCGTCGACGCTCCTGTATTTTATGATCGGTAGGATCGGACCAAATGGTTCCTCGTCGACGATCGCGTGACCCTCCATGACATCGCGAACGATCGTCAGCGGAATAAAATAGCCGGGATCATTCGGAACCTTGCCACCTGCGATGATCTTGCCGTCGGTTTCGGCGCTTTTCAGATAGGTCTGCACCTTTTCATATTGCATCCGGTTTTGTACCGGACCAAATTGTGCGTCGGGGTTGGTGCCCTCGCCAATGACGGATCCCTCGGCCATCGCCACCAGTTGGTCACACATGGCATCGTAAATATCCTCATGGACATAAAGCCGTTTGATAACTGCGCAAACCTGACCGGAATTGAAAAAGGAAAAGGCGAAAATGCCGGGTGCGACCGTGGCGGGATCCGCATCCGGCAGAACGATGGCGGCATCATTGCCTCCGAGTTCCAACGTCAGGCGTTTGAGCGTTGGTGCGACCGCAGCCATGATCTTGCGACCGGTTTCGCTGGATCCAGTGAATGTCACTTTCTGGACATCGTTATGACTGACCAGATGTTCGCCTGCTCCATTGCCTCCGGACAGGATATTCAAAACGCCGGGCGGGACGACACCAGCCACCAGCTCACCCAGTCGCAAGGTCGTCAGCGGCGTGCTGGGCGCGGTTTTCACGACAATGGTATTGCCAGCACTCAATGCCGGCGCGATCTTGTTGCAGGCTATATAGACTGGCGCATTCCAGGGCACAATCGCCGCGACAACGCCCAGTGCCTTGCGATGCAATTCGACCCGGCGGGTCTCGTCGTCCACGATGAGCTGCGGCTCAAGCCGCACGCCGGCATAATAATCGAAATATTTCATCGCTAGGTCGAGCTCGAATTGCGCGAGCGGAAACGGACGGCCCGTTTCCTCAACTAGCAATTTTGCAAGTTCATCCATATGCTCGCCTATGGTTTTTGACATGGCCGTAAGGACAGCGCCGCGCTTGGCAGGATCGGTATCGCGCCAGTCTGGAAATGCGCGTTTTGCCGCAGCGACAGCGCGATCGACATCATTGGTCTGGGCATCGGGTACCTGTGCCGCGACGGTCTCGTCACAGGGATTGATGACATCAAGCATGACGCCGTTTTCGGTTATCTTTCCGTCAATCAGCATTCCGACCATTATTCTCTCCTGCTTTGCCATTCTCTGGCATTGGTTTTACCACTATGCCGCTTTTTCAGATGCGATTTCTGTCGTCTCGGTTGACGCCTCGAAACGCTTCAATATTTGCACTTCCAGATCACGGACCTTGGCAACATTGGCTTCTTTTACATGCCCGAATCCGCGGATAAGGCCCGGCAGGCTAGCCAGTTCGACCGCAATCTTGTAATTTTGATCGTCGAGCCTGTCTGCAACCTGCCGCATGCGATCTTCATAGTTGTCGATCAACGAGCGTTCCATCTTGCGCTCGGCCGAATATCCGAAAATATCGAACCGCGTACCGCGCAATTTCCGCATCGCGGCGAGCACAGGAAACAACTTCCCGACCCAGGGACCAAATTCTCTTTTGAGAAGTTCGCCGGTTTCGGGATCGCGTTTCGAAAAAAGCGGCGGCGCGAGATTATATCTAAGTCTTGCACCGTCTTCAAAGGCACGGGAGATCGATTGCTTGAACGCCGGATCGCTGTACAGCCGCCCTACTTCATACTCATCTTTATAGGCCATGAGTTTTGCAAAATTGCAGGCGACCATCACGGACAGTTCCAGTGAGTGGTCACTCAAGCCGGCTTCGGAATTCCGAATGTTTCCGACCAGTGCCAGGAATCGTTTCGCATAGACGACATCCTGATATTTCGTGAGAAGTTCCGTCCGGTGTGCGATAATATCGTCGAGGTCGGTGAGCGGTTCAAACTCGACATCGGTGATCGTCGCGGATACGGCGCGTTCGATCCGATCGGGATCCACAGCTTGTAATCTGCCGAGCGCGAAGGCCTTCTTGTTGAAATCAATCGCTACCCCGTTAATCTCAACCGCCCGCTCGATCGAAGCGGGAGAAACCGGCAACAGGCCGAGTTGCGAGCTATATCCCAACATGAAGAGATTGGATGCAATGCTGTCGCCCAGCAACGCAAGACCCAGTCCGCTGGCATCGACAGGGTAGAAGTCGCGTGACATTTTTTTGAGACGTCCCGTGATCAGATTGGTGTCCAGGACCAGGTCCGGACTCCTCTGGAAAGCCGGAGTTGGGGTGACGCGGGCATTTGCAACGGTGCGGGTTCGGTCGGTCGCCAGTGTCATGACAGGCTCTTTCGACAGGGCGGCGACCGCATCAAATGCAAGCGCAACATCAGCTTCGCCAACGCCAAGCTTTTGCGCGCCCAGGTCGTCTTTGTGTTTCGCGATCCGCACATGGCTATAGACGGCACCATTTTTCTGGCTCAGCCCGGTCATATCGAATATCGAACAGTTCAGACCGTCAATATGCGCCGCCATGCCCAATAGCGCGCCGATCGTCACAACGCCGGTACCGCCAATTCCCGACACCATGATATTGCACGCACCGTCGCCAAGGCTTGCCAGAGCGGGCTCTGGAAGTTCGCCGATATCTTCCATTGCCAATCCCGATTTCTCGGGTTTGCGCGGTTCGGCGTCCAAGATGGTAACAAAGCTGGGGCAAAAGCCCTTCACACAGCTATAATCCTTGTTGCAACTGGACTGGTCGATCTGCCGCTTGCGACCAAGTTCGGTTTCTTTCGGCCACAGGCTGACACAGTTTGATTTTTCCGAACAATCGCCACAACCTTCACAAACCGCGCTGTTGATGAACATGCGCTTTTTCGGATCCGGGAATTTACCGCGTTTGCGGCGGCGGCGTTTTTCGGCCGCACAGGTCTGCTCGTATATGATGACTGTCACGCCATCGACTTCGAGCAAGTCCTTTTGCACGGTGTCGTAGATATCGCGGTGATACACGCTGACATCGGGACCCAGTTCGCTTTCGGGTCCATAGAGATCGGGGCGATCAGTGACGACCACACATTTCTTGACGCCCTCTGCCAAGACTTGCCGGCTGATGTCCCCGACCGTCAGGGGACCATCAATCGCCTGTCCTCCGGTCATGGCAACCGCGTCATTGAAAAGTATCTTGAACGTCATGGATGCGCCCGATGCCACTGCACCCCGCACGGCGAGAAGACCGCTATGATAATAGGTGCCATCGCCCATGTTCTGGAACATATGTTTGGTATCGGTGAAATGGTGCAGGCTGTACCAGTGCGCCCCTTCCCCGCCCATTTGCGTATTGGGCAGCATGTCCGGACCGGAGTACATGGCCATGGCGTGACAGCCGATCCCGCCAGCAGCAATACTGCCATCGGGGAACCGGGTTCCGGTATTATGTGGGCAGCCAGAACAGAAATAGGGCGACCGCGCCGCGCTCGGTGGCCCCATATCGGCAAGGGTTTCAATTTTTGCGCGCAAATCCCCCAGGATGTTGCCCGCGCTCTCGATTTCGATCCCCATTGGCTGCAACCGATCGGCTATTTGCAGAGCGAGCTCGGCCGGTTCCAATTGGACGTCCGATGGAATGAGCGGCGAACCCACTTCGTCGCGCTTGCCTACGATAACCGGAGTCACGTCACTACCATAAAGGATGGATTTAATCTGGCTTTCGACCAGCCCCTCTTTTTCTTCGACGATGAAGAGCTTGTCGTGGCCTGCAGCAAATTCGGTAAGCCCCTGCTCTTCTAACGGGTACATGCAACCAAGCTTGTACAGCGAGATGCCCAGAGCGGCAGCGCTTTCATCATCAAGCCCGATCAGGCGCAGCGCCTGACGAACGTCCTGAACCGCCTTACCGGTGGAAATAATACCCAGGCGGCGCTGCGGGGCATTGATTAAGACCTTGTCGATGTTGTTTGCGCGGACGAACTTCTGAACCAGCGGCCAGCGATACCGTTTGGCCACAATCTCCGATTGCACCCGGTCGAGATGCGTAGGATAGTTGTTGAAACCGGTCGGCGGCGCTTCGCCGCGATCCGGTTCGACGGCGGAGATATCCGCATCGCCGACCTCAACGGTCATGGTCTGCTCAAGCACCTCGTTACAAAGCTTGAACCCGGTAAACAGGCCGGTATAGCGCGACATGGCGAAGCCAAGCAGGCCCATCTCCAATACGTCCTGAACATTGGAAGGTGCCAGAATCGGCATCCCTGCGTGCATTAGGGCGAGTTCGCTTTGGTGGGCCACGGTCGATGATTTGCCCGAATGATCGTCTCCAGCCACGATCAGCACTCCTCCCTTGGGATGGGAGCCGGCCGTATTGCCATGTTTGAATGGATCACCAGAGCGGTCGACGCCTGGACCTTTGCCATACCAGATGGCAAAGACGCCGTCTTTGGTGGCACCAGGAATGCCGTCCAGCATCTGTGTACCCCAGACGGCGGTTGCAGCCAGGTCTTCGTTCACACCCGGCTGAAAGACGATATCATTCTGTTCGAGCAGTTTTGCGGCTCGCCACAATTCCATGTCGTAGGAACCCAGAGGCGATCCGCGATAGCCTGAGATAAATCCTGCGGTGTTCCAGCCTCGCCTTGCATCTGCCTCGCGCTGCAGCATCGGCAGGCGTACCAGCGCCTGCGTACCCGTCATGAGCACCGCACCACGCTCGGTATATTTGTCGGTCAGAGTGACTTCACGCATCTAAAATTTCCAAATTCCTGAATTGGGGCTGGAGCTGATAGCTCGAATTCTTGTCCTTGAGATAGGCTGGCAGATATTGCTCAAAATCGGACATGACGATCATTGTGCTTTCCCGCTTTTCCATGGCACGCCACCAGTCTTGCCATCCAAAACCATCAATGAGGGAAAATCCGAATATTTCGGCGCACACGCGCTCGATCATTCCGATATTATAATATGCGAAAATGTCTATACTGCTGAATGTTGAGCCCAAAAGCCAGGGAGCGGGGGCAAGCAACCGAGAGAGCGCTGCAGTACCGCGATCAATCTGCGCACGGACATTTTGTGCAAGCGGCTTGTCTAATGTACCGTTCATAAAAACAACCGAATATAAATGGCGGGCCGGCACTTCCAGATAAACCTGGATGATATTGATAGCCTGCCGCATACGCGCCCGCTGAAGAGCATTTGGCGGTCGCAGCTTAATTGCATCCGACATGTCCTCAAGATATTCCAGAATCGCGACCGTTTCGGAAATATGATTTCCGCCCACTTGCAGGACCGGAATTTTTCCCATCGGATTTTTGGCAAGAAAATCATCATCCAGACTGGCCGATGTCATCTCGATTTGATGCGCAATATTTTTTTCCAGCAATGCCGCCCGAACGATACTGAAATAGTTGGTGACCGGATAGCCAATAAGCTTGATATCGTGGCTATCCATCACTGCCGTAAATCCGGCTTGGCCGAGGGAAGATCGAAAATCTTGCCCCGATTGAGTATATTATTGGGGTCGAACAACTGCTTGAGCTGTTTCATCATAGCGATCTCGCTGGGGCCACGCGTGACGTCCAGCCAAGGCTTTTTCTCAAGCCCGATGCCATGCTCTGCGGAGACCGAGCCGCTGATAGCGCGCAGTGGTTCGTAAACGCACCGTTCCACTGTTTCGCGATCGCCGCCTGCGCCAATCGCAACATGCAAATTTCCGTCCCCCATATGACCCAGAAAAGCAATGCGGCCGCCGGGTACGGATTGTTCAAGCATGGCCTTAACCTCGACCATATAGCTTTCCATATTGCCGACTGGCAGGCTCACATCAAATGCGTAAAATGGTTGAAAATCGGACACGACATATTCGAGGTCTTCGCGGATCAACCAGATATTATGGCGTTCCCGTCCCGAACTTGCCAAAATCGCGTCGTCGAACAGCCCTTTTTCGGATGCTTTGGTGAGCACATTTTCAAAAAGTTCCGCATCTCGGGTCTGGTCCGAACCCAGAGCTTCAATGATCGCATAATAAGGATAAGTTGCTGGCAAGGGCGCGGTATGGCGGTCTTCGACGGTGTTGATGGAATAAAATTCACTGTCGATCAACTCGAAGGCACTTAATATGCCCGCCAGATTGGCATCCATGAAGCGAAGCAAACTGGCGAGCTGGCCAAAGCTATTTGCAGCAACCAAAGCAGTATTGCTGCTAAGCGGACGCTCGCGAAGCCTCAGGACCAATTTCGTGATGACGCCGAGCGTGCCCTCCGAACCGATGAACAGATGCTTCAGATCATAACCGGTATTGTTTTTGATCATCTGGTTCATGGAGCTGACGATCCGGCCATCGGCCAACACCACTTCCAACCCCAATATCTGCTCGCGCATCATACCATAGCGTATGACACGCATGCCGCCGGCATTGGTCGATGCATTGCCGCCGAGCTGGCAGGACCCGCGCCCGCCCAGATCAAGCGGGAAGGTGAGGCCGAAGCTTTCCAGCGCGTTGTCGAATTTCTCAAGGATTACGCCTGCCTGCACAATCGCGGTGCGATTGTCGCTGTCGATCCGCTCAATGTCCTGCATCCGTTCCATCGACAAGATGATCTCGCTTTGCATCGTCTGCGTTGCACGCACCCAACCCGACATGCCACCATGGACCACGACGGGTTGTTTTCGATCATGGCATAACTTCATTATCGCCGAAACTTCTTCTGTGCAGGCAGGCCGGACCATGATCTCGGCGCCAATAGTTTCCATGAAGAAACCCGGATCGCGCGACGTTACGTCTGTGCCGGTAAGGACCTGCTCGGTTCCTACAATTTCACGGAGCGCATTCAAAAGTTGCAAATCCAATGCAGGGCGAGATTCAATGTCGCTCCAACCTTCATCGGCCATCATATTTTGACCAGAATATCGTCACCGTCGATGCGGACGGGGTAAATTTCGAGCGTCAGGTCTGGATCTTCCTCACAGGCACCGGTTCGCAGATCATAAGTCCAGCCATGCCAGGGACAAGTCAGTATGGTGCCTTCTACTTCACCATCGTGGAGCGGGCCTCCGGCATGGGGACACTGACCATTTGTGGCGACGATATCGTCGCCACAGGCAAAGACGGCAATTTTGCGGGCACCGATCTTGGCTTTCGTTGCCTTGCCGGCGCGGACCGCTGCTACCGATCCGACGACATGCTCCCCGGTTGGAGATTGGGCTTCATCATTCATATCAATATCTCTTCAGGAAGGTATTGCGCCAAGCTGCTGCAAAACGGCAACCGCGTCCCAGATACTGCGTTCCAGAACGATTTTGCCATTCTCGTCCCAGCCCATCACGGTCACGCCGCGGGTTTTTGTCACCTTGCCCGCCGCATCAACGCCCAGAAAGTCCCCTGGATGCTTGGTTTCCCAAGTCCATTGGAAAGAGCCCAGACGTTCATCTCCGACATAATCAAACACGTCGAACTTGTTGTAGCTGACACTTTCATCAATATTCGCGAAATTCTCATAGAATTGGCGCAATGCCACCAAGTCCCCGTTAATCTGCACGCCAAAATTGACGTCGTCAAATTTGATTTCTGGCGAATATAATGTCATAAGCTCGTCGGTTTTATTGGCGAATAAACCGATCCAATATTGTGCCCATTCTTTGTTCATAATTACCTCATGATCCAGTTTGCGTTTGATCGAATCGATTCAACCCAAGTCAAAACGACAGTCGCGGCTGTGCGTGCCAAGATGAAAATTATTGAAAATTTTCCAGATGTGCCCAGAAATTGCATCATCCCTCCGTCGATAATTACGCTTATGCGGCATTGTTGCGACTACATGCGTACAATTTCCATTCTGAAGTTTTTCCTGCAAAGAGATAGAGCGGCCCGTGCCAAGGCATGGCAGTTCGAGCCAAGTCCTCGAAATGCTCATTCGATAGACAGGAAGATACGACACAAAAACCTAAAAATGCCTTGCCCTGCATGACATCTGTCATCTTTTGGTGTATCTGAAGCCCTAAAAAGGACGGTGATAAGAGTTGATCAAAGGCGCGCAAAAAAAATCCGGATTGGCGGGCTGGGTGCTGGCAATTGTCAAGGCTATGAGAACCAGCGGAGTGGAGATTGAGCCGGTTTTCGATGAGATCGGAATGGATCCTCAGCTGCTGCAAGGCGGGTACAGCCGCTACTCCCAGGAACAGATCAGCGAATTGTGGCTGCAGGCCATAAAGCGGACTGATTCCGACTTCGGCCTGCGCGTTGCAAGGGAAGTCAGACCTTCGACCTTTCATGTCGTGGGCTATGCAATGAATTGTAGCGCGACGCTGTCTCGCGCGCTGCATCGCTTTTCCTTTTACTGTCGACTGATTTCCGATGCCGCGACGGCAACGATCATAGAGTCGGGCGATGAAGTGGTACTGGATATCAAGCTGGATACTGGGGGAGCGCCACCGATCTACCAAACGGTAGACACCATTCTCGCGTCGGTACTCGCGTTCCTGCGATGGATCGTCGAAGAAGATATCATACCGATCAGCGTGAGCATCAGCCATGCCCGTGAGGATTATGACAAGCAGCTGGAAGATTTTTTTGGTTGTCCGGTTGAATATGAAGCGGGACGCAATGCGATCGTTTTTAGCAAAACCGACATGGAGAAATCTATCCCGGTAGCCGACGAGGAGCTCGCGTCGCTGCTGGACAATGTCGCCAACCGGTATCTCGATGCGCGCATGGAAGGACGATTTGCCGTGCGGGTACGCGATGTTCTGGAAACCCAATTGCCTACCGGAAATGTTGGAAAGACCCGCATCTCGCAAATTCTGAATCTGACAGAACGCACTCTTTTGAGGCGGCTAAAGGATGAGGGTACGACCTTTTCCGACCAGCTATATCGCGTCAGGCTGGAAAAGGCCTTCTACCTGTTGCGCAAGCCCGATATGACAATCCGCGAAGTTGCCTATGCTCTGGGATTTTCCGATGAGGGAACGTTTTCCCGGGCCTTTAAACGCTGGACCGGTCGGCGTCCGAGTGTGGTGAGCAATATGAATAGCGACGAATTTGAAAAGATCAGCAAAACACTCAAGATCGAGGCAGACGATAATTGACAATTTTCATGCTGCTCGTTTGCTATAAATGCGAGTTGGCATGGCTTGCTAGAAATTCGGGCCAGATGTCTGCGCGCTTGATGAAAGAGCGGTCAAGATCGGTCAGGCCCTCGCAGCCAATCAAGGACATGGTCCGGCAAACTTCTGCATAGAGCAGATCAAGAACCCTCCCCACGCCAGGGCGACCAAAGGCACTCAGGCCGTATAGATAGGACCGACCGGTCATGCAGGCAGTTGCCCCCATAGCCAGGGCCTTGACGATATGGCTGCCACGGCGGAAACCGCCATCGGCAATCACTTCAATCCTGCCACCAACCTGATCGACGATATCGGCGACAAGATTGATGGTGGCGTTTGCACCATCGAGCTGGCGTCCCCCATGGTTGGAGATAATGACTGCCGTCGCGCCTGCATCAGCAGCTTTCAGCGCGTCATCTGCACATTGAATGCCTTTCACGGCAAAAGGTCCATCCCAATGCGCTGCAAGTTTGCCGATTCTGTCCCAAGTGATGTTTTTTTCCATCTTCTCGGTAAAAAATGCAGCCAAGGTTGAGATGTCGCCACTTTCCCCGGCCGCAACATTGGGCAGTGAAAAACTTCCACCGGAAAGATAGCGAAGGCACCAGCCGGGATGAGATAGAAAGGAAAGCAGGCTCGTCATCTGCAATTTTGGCGGGACCGTCAAACCCGAGCGCAAATCACGCTCGCGATTTCCCGCTGCTATTGTGTCGATTGTCACGCAAATGGCATCATAGCCTGCCGCCTTGCACCGCTCGATCGTCTCGAAATTCATAGCTTCGTCGGCCATCAGGTAAAGCTGAAAAATCCGGGGACTGGATCCGGTCGCGGCAATATGTTCAATGCTGGTCGTTGCCATTGTAGACAGCGTAAATCCTATACCGTGGCGCGCTGCTTCTTGAGCGACCGCCAACTCGCCATGAGGATGGAACATCCGGTTCATCCCGGTCGGTGCAAGGATGAGTGGCCATTTCAGGTCACAACCAAGTACGCGCATGCCCAAGTCTATGGCGCCAACACCGGTTCCGTAGCGCGGTGCCAGAACATATCGATCGAAAGCGTCAGTGTTGCGGCCCAGTGTTGTTTCATCATCAGCGCCGCCTGCGATATAGTCAAATAACGGGTGCGGCAATCGGCGGCGCGCAGCATGCTCAAAGTCGGCAAAGCTGTAACAGTCGTTCAATCCTGTCATCGCAGCCACTTTCTGCTCACGATCATTTGCAATGCCCCCGATGATGAATTCGCGTCCGACAGGACCGGTCGTTATCTCACCTTGAAACGCGTTTTCAGATGGTGTGGCCCTCTGGCAAAGTAGGAATCGAGCCATTCGACATCATCTGACACAGGATCAAGCTGTTCAAACCGCTGGAACGCCACCTCAAGCGCCGACTTGGCTTCCATCCGGCTCAAATAATTTCCGAGACAATAATGCGGCCCTTGTCCGAAGGACATGAGTGGTACCGCAATCTTGCGATCTATATCAAATGTCTCGCCATTCGGGAATTTGCTTTCATCTCGATTAGCCGAGGCGAGCAGCGGCATGACGGTAGAATTCTTGGGGATTTTGACGCCGCCCAGTTCCGTATCGGCCATCGTGTGCCGGAATATGATTTGCACCGGTGGGTTGTATCGTAAAACTTCCTCGATCAATGCGGGAATCAATGATTGATCTTCGCGAACCCGTTTGTACGTATCCGGATGACGGTGCAGTTCGACCAGGGTCGTACCCAACAGATTGGTCGTGGTTTCAACACCACCGATAAGCAACAAGATGGACATCTGAATGACTTCTATACGGCTCATTTTTTCGCCGTCGATTTCGGCTTCAATGAATTGAGAGATCAAATCATCTTGCGGATTGGCAGCGCGCTCATCATAAAGATCTTCGAAAAATTTCCTAATGTCGTCGGAGCTTTGCTGGATTTCCGCCAGCCGTTCAGGGCCATATGCGGCCCGGTTTGCTGCGGCCAGGACGTTGTCGACCCAAATCTTGAACTCGCTGCGACGTGCGGTCGGAACACCCAGTACCTGAGCAATAACCGTGACTGGATAGAGTGCACAAAACTCTGTCGCCCAGTCGAATTCACCCTCATTGCCATGTTCGGCGATTATGTCATCGATTAGCGCATTGGCCACTTCATAGGTCCGGTCGACCAGCACCTTGATCTTTGACGGCACAAAAGCCTTGTTCGCCAGCTTGCGCAAATGCACGTGACCGGGAGGATCCATGGAAATCATCGGCGGGACTTCGGGAACCGGATCAAATTCACCCAGTAACGCCGGCCAGAACATGGTCGAACTATACAGCTTGCCGTCTTTCAGCAGCGCATCGACATCATCATAATTGGCAATGGCAAAAGCCTGCAGGGAAGGGAGCCACTTTACCGGTTCATCCAGGCGCAGTTTTTCATAATATTCGTAGGGTTCGCTCTTCACCACCGGATCTAGCGGATCATATTCGCGTTCCATTGTGCCTTGATCCGCTGTGTCTGCCGTAACATTGTTCATACATGCTCTCCAAATGTTCTTCCTGCCCTTTTTGAATTTTGGACAGTGTATATTTTCGACCATGCTAGAACTTGTTTCGCATTGACCCAAGAGCCTGCCGTGCCAAGGTGTGGCTATCGGTGCCAAACCGGACGATGCTTTCGTCTTGCCCGCGCATCAAATCGCTATTGGCACATAATGCCCGCTAATGGCCCGAATGGCTGTAGCATTGGATTTCGCAATCGTTATGCTGTCCGCCATAATAAGAACAGGATGGGAGACGGGATATGCATTGCCTCTATTCAAAACTCGTAAAAGACGAGCATTTGACGCCGGAGCAGCGCGCCTTTTCACGGCGCAATTTTTCCAAAGGTGTCCTTGGTTTGGCCGGAGCGGGCATTGTCGGTGCCACGTCGGCCTGCGCAACCGCGCCGGTAGGAAAAGCCGCAGCGTATATTCCACCCAGGCTTACCAAAAATTACCAAACTGCCCAGGATTGGGTCACGGCCTTTTTTGAAAAGGGCGCCGAAGAGGTGCTCGGGTATTATGCTGATGATTTTGTCTGGGAAGATGTCGAATTCATGCAGACTATCACGACCAAGGAAGATCTCTACAAAGCTTTTGTCGTGTTCAACAACTCCGGCCCGGATTCCCCTTTTGGCGTCCATAAATTTGAAGTGCTGACCTTTGACGGCGGACCTGCCGGGCCGTCCCAGTGTGAAACGCGTAAAGGGCCTATGCCCTCGGAATGGCAGGGATATGAAGCCGACTATAACCGTTTTGCCAACAATATCTTCGCCGGTGCGGACCTCGAATATGACGAGTGGGGCTATATGCAGTGGATCTGGAAAGCCACGCATAATGAAGATTTCTTCGGCATGCCTGCGGCAGGAAAGACAACGGTCACCCGTGGCACGACAACCCAGATGTACAAAAATGGTAAAATTGTCAGATGTCGGACGCACTGGAATTTTCGCGAATTTGCCATGCAATTGGGCATCATCCCGCCGCCTGACGAAAAATGGCGTGATAATCCGGGCCTGAACGATCAGAGATAATACGAATGCAATATCAAATCCTCGGGAAAAGTGGCCTTCGGGT
>Ga0075467_10001206_pt1 | contig 21350 bp, 22 predicted proteins | sample DEB08_DNA_9_FD_75067 | JGI IMG/M metagenome (GOLD analysis project Ga0075467, IMG submission 75067) | Aqueous microbial communities from the Delaware River and Bay under freshwater to marine salinity gradient to study organic matter... | ecosystem: Environmental > Aquatic > Marine > Coastal ... | reverse complement strand
TAATTGGCAAGGGATTTTCTATGTACAGGTTGTTATTAGTCTCTTTGTGGCATTCTGGTTTTGGCTTCGGCAACCGGAAACCCTCGCCGTTGAAAACCGCGTCGGATTCTCAAATCACGTTTTTATCAATGGCTTCAAGGAAGTGATTCAGAATAAGGCAACAATGGGTTATACTGCTATTTCAGGTTTTATCGCTGGTTCTTTTTTTGTGTATTTAAGTAGTTCACAACAGATCTTTCAGGAGCAATATTTTCTTAAAGATGAATTCCCTTATATTTTCGCTGGATTGGCAATCGCTATTGGACTGGCTATTTTCTTAAACGGAACCTTTGTTATAAAATACGGGATGGAAAAGTTAATTACAAGGGCGCTCATTTTATTTTTTATAGTCTCTGTCTTATACGTTGTTATTTTTTACAGTAGTCCTAACCCTTCAGTGACAGTGCTCCTCGCCTTCTTTGCCCTACAATTTTTCGCTATCGGTTTTCTCTTCGGAAACTTAAGAGCCTTAGCTATGGAACCCGTTGGACACATCGCAGGTGTCGCGGCTGCGATTACAGGATTTATCTCAACGCTTATGGCTGTACCGATTAGTATTTTTATTGGCCGATTTGTTTCAGATACCGCACTACCACTATTTATCGGCTTTTCAATTAGTGGCGCTATTTCGATATTGATTTTGCTTTACGTAAAACGCAGTCGGTAGTTTTATACTAGATTATTAGATTATTAGATTGTTGGACTGTTGGACTGTTGGACTGTTGGATTGTTGGACTGTTGGATTGTTGGATTGTTCGGTTCTTGGATTATTTGACTGTTGGATTGCTATTTTTTTTTTACAATCATTATTTTATTTCTTCTTTTTTAACTTCAACCTTCACCCATTAATAACTGATCACAGTCACTTCGAGTGAAATACATATTACGCCAGTAAATTTGTATTTAGTATCGAGAAGCCACTACTCACCCTTAACCCATCGCCCATTCACGACTTTCAGCTAAAATAGTTCCAATTTTAGGAAAAAATAGCTGCTATCCAATTTGATAAAACCCATGAGTCATTCAAATTAAAAAACAGCTATCTCGCTTATTTCGGTATTTATTTTACTAGATATTCAGTGAAAAAATCCATCATTTCTTCCTTTAAATCATAGTGCATTTTAATATAAGTTCGCATGTCTGCACTAAGACTTTCATCTGAATTTTCATTTCGCATTAGAGCCTTACAGCGGTGTTTTAATTTTGAGATCGCTGCTTTCTCAATCATGATTCTATTATGAAAGTTATCGAGACTCTTATCGGCTCCATGCCCAAGTCCTTTCTCTACAGTTTCTTCCAGTTTATCCTGAAAGGTATCCATCTCATCATAATGAAATCGTAATTCCCTTCTCCAAGTTTCTAAGTTAAATTTCAAATCACTTAAGTTCGCTACTCTTTCTTGCATAGTATAATTGGTTTTAGTTTGTAATTATCAATTTGCATCTCGCAAACGTGCGACTGCGTGGCTTGCCTACAAGTTACGTCATTATTCTAAAAAATTATATGTTTTTAGTCATATTTCGAAAGTTTTTCAGAATTTGTATTCCATCTGTTTAATACCTAATTATCGTAGAAGAAGCCTGTTCTTTATGAACATCTTTGATCAATCTAAAGCCCTCGCTTTTCTATAGCAACGAATTTTTATAAAAAAGAAGTACCTTGGAAAACATAATATGTTTTGCTTCTCTTTGTGCGTTATGTACTTTGCATTCTGTATTTCATAAGAACCGATAAACTTTTTTATTTTTACTTATTATGAAAAAAATACTTTTCCTTTTCTTGACTGTTTGTGTGCAAGTAATTATTGCTCAAAACATTGTTGTAAATGAAGACAAAGCGACCGTGAATTTCCTCTTCCTTGATGACGATGTCGACGGAACTTTATCCGATTTCAAATTTACGGGTACCCTAGATTTCGATTCCCTTGAAACTTCTACTCTTTCAGGAACTGTAGTAACGGAGACGATCGATACCGATAATTGGCTCCGAAACAGGCACCTTCGAAATAAATACTTCAAGTCGGATGATTTCCCATTACTAAAATTCAAAAGTGATAGCATTACAGCTGAAGCTGATGTTTTCATAGTGAAAGGAATGCTTACCATAAAAGGTATTTCCAAAGCTGCAAATTTTAGATTTACTAAAACTTCCAATCTTCTCACAGGAAAAGCGTCAATAAATGCTTCCGACTTTGATATAAACATTCACGATGAAGCTACTAGGAATAAGGTAACGATAATTATATCCCTACCTTATTCTAACTAAAGATATCACAGCTCATATTGGACAAATACTCGAATTCCTTAGACTTCTGCTATGTTATTTTCCTTAATTACTTTCTGTTGTACATTAGCCGGTACAGGTTCAAAAGATGAAAAAGACGAGCTAAACGAGGCCCTCCCTTGAGTTAAAGATCTTAAATCGGTTGAAAACCCGTACAATTCCGCCTGAGGCGTTACACATTTCAGAATCTGATATTGGTCATTACTTTCGATGCCTCTAATCTGAGATCGCCGCGATTGTAAATCCGTCATAACGCTACCTACCATTTCTTCAGGTACTTTAACAACTAGTTCTAAAACCGGTTCTAAAAGCTTCGGTTTCGAATTCAAAAAGGCTTCCTTAAACGCATGTGCTCCGGCAATTTTGAAGGAGATATCATTAGAGTCTACAGAATGCATTTTGCCATCATACACCATAACGCGTATATCGCGAACATATGATTTGGTGAGCGGCCCTTCTTCCATAACTTCTAGGATTCCTTTCATAACGGCTGGTAGGTATCTTAAATCTATACTTCCACCAACAATACAATTATAGAACATCAACTTTCCGCCCCAAGAAAGGTCAACTTCTTCCCTTCCTCGAATATTAAAACCAGTTGGTTCTTCCATTCCCTCGTGCCACGGTTCGATTTTCATATGTACTTCTCCAAACTGACCAGATCCACCTGATTGCTTTTTATGTTTGTAGCTTGCAGATGTGGAGCGCACAATGGTTTCTCGATATGCGATTTTTGGTCTATCAAAGGCAGCTTCAACGCCATAAATGTTAGATAACGTCCAGGTTATTGTTGCTAAGTGAAGTTCTCCTTGACACCCTAGAATCATTTGTTTGAGTTCCTTCGAATACCCTACTTGAACACTAGGATCTTGACTCATAATTTTCTTAAGCGCTTCATTTAGTTTTTCCTCATCTTTCTTATTCACGGCAAAAACAGCCCTCCTAATTCTTGGCTGTGGAAAATCAATTGGCTTTATAGTTATTGGATGACCAACAGCATGCAAAGTATCATTGGTCTCGGTATACTTTAACTTTAACGTGGCACCAATATCTCCAACTGATAATTTCGTAACAGGCTCTCTGTTTTTACCATCCATGATAAACAATTGGTTTATTGACTCTACCTCTTCATTTCTCGAGTTCACAAGCTTATCATTGAGGTTTAACTCACCCGATTTCACTTTAAAAAAAGATATCTGACCTAGGTTCGGCTGATATACCGTTTTAAAGACAAATAAAGCCGTAGGAGCCTCTTTTGTTCTATTTACCGTAGTTCCTTCTACAGATTGTTCTTCTGCCAAATCGGATGCGGCAGGAGCCACATTATCAATAAAGCCCATAAGTCTTCCTGTTCCCATATCATTAAGGGCGGAGACACAGAATACTGGAAAGAGTTCATGATTGAGCATACCGGCTTTAATTCCTTGTCTCATCTCATCTTCATTCAACGTGCCCTTGTCAAAATACAATTCCATAAGCCCCTCGTCATTTTCAGCAGCCTTTTCTACAAGCTCATTGTGCAAAGCATCGGCAATTTCTCTTTGATCTTCCGGAATATCTAATTTCTCGGGCTTCCCTCCTTCTGGAGGAAACTTATATAGTTTCATCTTCAATACATCTAAGATGCACTGCGCTCCATCAATCATCAATGGATACTGAATTTTCACTGCGTTATTACCAACTAGCGACTTGATGCTATTATAACTCTTTTCAAAGTCTGCGTTTATATGATCAATCTGATTTACAACGAATAAAGTTGGTTTGCGATATTTATCAATATAACCCCAGATAATTTCAGTACCTACTTCCACTCCGTGTTGTCCGTTAATAACGGTAACAATGGAATCGGCTACACGTATAGATGAAATGATTTCACCTAAAAAATCATCGAGTCCCGGAGTATCGATGATATTGATCTTATAATTACGCCATTCGGTATGCAAAGGAGTGGCAAATACTGAAGTTCCCCGTTCCTGCTCAATCTCGTGATGATCAGAAACGGTGTTCTTCTGCTCCACCGATCCACGTCTGTTTAGCAAGCCAGCTTCGAAGAGCATCGTTTCGGCTAGTGTTGTTTTACCACTACCGTGTGCCCCTACAAAGTCAACATTTTTTATGTGTTTGTCATCGTAAATTTTCATAGTAAATAGTTTAGGTTGATATAATTAATACAACTTAAAGGTACGAATTGATTCGCAAAAATTATTTAATTACAAAGCGAAATTTGTAATTTAAGAGCTATTTTTCACAGCAAATGATATATATCATATCTGGCACAATAATTCATTGTGGCAAGTGTGTCCCCTTTTAAAATAATTGTAAAAAAACGCGAATTTTTTGCTTCTTCCTGTAACTGTTTGTACCTTTAGTCTAGTTCTAAATAAAACTATATGAATGTAAACTTTGAGTATCACAACGTAAGTGCAAGTGATAGATTAGAAATCCTTGCTGGTCAAAAATTATCGAAATTGGAACAGAAGTACGATTTTATAATAAGTTCCGATGTATATTTCAAAAAAGAAAATAAAAGCGGTAATGACGATGGGAAAATTTGTAAAGTTCGATTAAACACTCCAGGGCCTGCATTGTTTGCAGAGGCTTCAATGCGTGATTTTGAGGCTTCAATTGCTGGAGTAATGGACAACTTAAAGAAACAACTACAAAAACGAAAAGAAAAAATGCAATCGCATTAACTTAGGTTCAACTAGAATTTCTTTCTACAAGAGATGATTTAACAACTTTTGATTTAATTTGAATGTCTTCTGGATTCTTTATGGAGTCGATTAACATCGCGGCAGCTAAGGCACCCATTTCCTCCGCATGTTGATCAACAGAAGATACTGAAGGATAAAACTCCTCGGATATTTGACCATTCGAAAATCCGATGACCTTAAAGTCTTGAGGAATACGAATTCTCAATTGCTGAGCCATTTTTATAGTCTTCACAGACAACAACTCATCAATAGTTAATACGGCATCTAACGAATGATCGGTTAGTATTTTGGTTATACTTTCTTCGGCATGCTCGACGTCATCAAAACTAAAGATATTAGCCTCATTGAACATGTCATTATCCTGCATAGCTTTCTTATACCCTATAACCCGATCTTTCATAACACTTAAACCTTCATGCGCACTAAATAATGCGATGGACTTGCATCCCTTAGAAATAAGATGATTGGTGGCATTTCGAGCCGCCTCCAAATCATCAGAAACTACACTAGCACATTGTAAAGCATTAATGGTTCTATCGAACGTAATAACCGGAATGTGGGAATCTATCAATTCTTTAATATGACCATTAATTTTTGTTTGCTGAGTTTCCTCCGATGGACAAATTAATAGCCCATCAACACGACCATTTGTGAGTGTTGTTACATTTTCAACTTCTATTTCTAGAGATTCATGAGAGATACAGGTAATTACTTTATAGCCACGATTTCGGGCTTCCTTTTCGATTCCATAGAGTACTTTAACAAAGAAATAGTTTAAGATATCTGGGACTACAACCCCTATTGTTTTAGTTGTTCGATCTTTTAGACTTTTAGCAATAAAGTTTGGTCGATAATTATATAGGGTCGCAACCTCCTTTACCTTGGCCTTTGTTTTATCGCCAATTTCATGACTATCGTTCAAAGCTTTTGATACAGTTGATATTGATACATTTAGAATATCTGCCAATTCTTTAATAGTAATGTTCTTTTTGCCCATACTAACTTAGTTTATAATACCCACATTTTAAATAAGCACCTTCAGCAAAACTGATTGGGTGATCTATATCGTGTCCAGTTGTTAAATGTACCGAAAACTTCCTCAATTGATTCGACAAAGCAACTTTATTGATCTCAAAAAAGATTTCCGAAGAAATCCGTGACGAACAAGATGCTAATACCAGCATCCCTCCTTTTCTACAAAGCTGCTCACCTAACATCGCCAGTTGTGTATATTTTTTCTTGGCTACTTCTATCTCCTTTAAGTTTTTGGCAAAACTAGGCGGATCGATTACCACAATATCGAATTTTCTCTTTGCTTTTATCAATTTGGTCATTTCCTCAAAAGCATCGCCGGCTATCGTTTTATGCAATCCGTCATATGCATTGAGCTTACCATTGTAAAGAGCTACTTCCAAAGCCTGTTTGCTTATATCCAAACTAGTTACTTCTTTGGCTCCTTTGGCAAGTGCATGAACCGAAAATCCACCAGCATAAGAAAACACATCGAGAACCTCCTTCCCTTCGGAAAGATCTCCTACTAATTTTCTATTCGCCCGGTGATCTAAAAAATATCCTGTTTTATGACCCTTAATAACATTCGCAGAAAAATGAACCCCGTGTTCGACAAATTCAACAACTTCATTTATCAATTCACCAAACAGAATATCGCCATCCTTAAAAGTACATTTTTTACTTGCTTGCAACTTTCTACTTAATCTAATAATTGAGCAGTTACATCCTGAAACTTCAATTAAAACTTTAAGTATAGTATCAAGGTATGGTAGCCATATTTCTGAATACAACTTTACCACTAGTACTTGGTCGTAGACATCCGCTATGAAGCCCGGGAATCCGTCATTTTCTCCAAAAAGTAAGCGATAACTATTGGTATTTGTTTTGAACAATTCCACACGGCGGTCAAATGCGATATGTATTCTTTCTGAAAAGAATTCAGAATCAATGCTAGCTCCTCCTCCGTTATGCAGCATTTTTATTCTAATTGGAGAGTCCGGGTCATAAAGCCCAACCCCAATCACCTTATTTTTAGTATGACTAAATATTATAGCAATATCTCCTGAAGCCCCTTCTAGGTTTACCTTTTCAATGCTTTCACTAAATATCCAAGGATGTCCAATGCGTACAGAACGTTCTCCTGTAACACTCAACTTCACAGCTAACCGCTTAGGGTTTGGTATACTGATACTGTTCGAGCTTTGCATATGTATTTTTAGAAATTTAAACTAGGTGATTTTTTTCTGAATTATTTCAATGGCATTCTTAACAGTATGCAATGCTTCCATGTCTTGGTTTGCAAATTCTATATCGAAAGCATCTTCTACATCTAAAACTACATCCACCAAATGTGCAGAATTGATGTTTAATTCTCCCGTAAGATTACTGCTTTCCTCTATTGCTGTAACCGGAACATCCTCGGGTAAGTATATCGCAATAATTGGTTTCAACTTTGCGAGTATTTCTTCTGAAGTCATAAATGCTATTTTTTTCTAAAGATAACACACGCATTGACATCTCCAAAACCAAAACTGGCTTTCGCAGCAACATTTAATGTAGTTTTAACTTCTTTCATCGGTACCTTTTCCGAAGCTATTAAATTGGCTACTTCAGGGTTTAAATCTTCGCAATTTACATTCGGAAAAACAAAGCCATGATGCATCTGTAAGATGGTAGAAACGGTTTCTATACTGCCACTGGCAGCCAAACAATGTCCTACCATACCCTTTAAGGAATTAATATATGGAAAGTCCTTCCCTTTCCTTTTTAAAGCAGCACTCCAATTCTCTATTTCTAAAGAATCCTTCGTAGTTGCAGTAAGATGGCCATTGATATAATCAATTTCTTCTCCACCTACACCAGCTTCTGTTAACGCATCTTGAATACATTTTTGAACCGCCACACTGTTAGGGGCTGTCATAGTTCCGTCCAATCTTTGTCCGCCACTATTTAAAGAACCTCCTAAGACTTCTGCGTAAATAGTCGCGCCACGTTTCTCTGCACTTTCTAAAGATTCCAGTAATATTGCTCCCGCACCACTTCCTGGGACAAATCCGCTCGCAGTGGCACTTAGAGGACGTGAGGCCTTCGTTGGATTATCGTTATGCTTATAGTTAATAACTTTAATAGCATCAAATCCACCCCAAATATAAGGCCCATCCTCACCTGTACTGCCACATAGCATCTGACTGGCCTTTCCTGAAACTATTCTATCATAGCCCATTAAAATCGATTCGGCTCCCGTGGAGCAGGCCGCAGAGTTTGTAGTTACCCAATTACCAGCTCCTATCATTCCGCTTAAATAGGCGCTAACCCCGCTTGCCATGGTTTGAATAACCGCTGTACTTCCCAAGCGACGAACATTACCTTCATCTAACTTGTAGATTGCTTCTCGAAATTTTTCAACGCCACTGGTTGCTACGCCAAATACAATTCCGAGATCCCATAACGGATTGTCTTCCTTTAACGCTGGACCAATATTGGCATCCTTCAGAGCTTCCATCCCAGCCATAACGCCGTATAAAATTCCATTGCTGTGAAAATTCCGTAACTGAAGTGGCGTAAAATAGGCTAGTTTTTGCTCCTCGGAAATAGTTGGAACTCCTCCTACTTGGCAAGAGAAATTTAAATCTTTTAATTTTTGCTGAAAAGTGATTCCCGATTTGCCTTCCTTGATCGCTTTTAAAAATGCGGGGACCCCTACTCCATTTGGCGCAACGACTCCCAAGCCTGTGATTACTACTCTTTGTTTCAAGTTCTTTTTAGATTTTTGGACCTGCCTGCCGGTAGGCAGGTTCTTAGATATTTATTTTGGGTTTTCTTTCAAGTTCTGACTTTCAATATTTTATTTTACATTTTAAATTTTTTATTTCTTTGGTCTCACATCTTTCAGCGAAACGATCTAACATCTTGTCCTGAAATCATCCCACTAATAACACCTTTACAAACGATCTCATCCTTTTCATTCAACATTTTCACCTTGCATTTTAATTTATTAAACCTAAAATATTCTTTATTAGAGATCACTCTTACTGTTTCTCCTGGAAGTACGGGAAGATAAAAATCAATATTGTTATTTGTAAGTGCTATTTTATATTCAGGCAATGCGGCGTTCTCAATTCCAGATGATTCATTATTTAGCAAAAAGATTCCGAAGCAAACAAGACCTATCTGCGCCATGCACTCGGTTAAAATAACCCCTGGAGTGACAGGACTCCCATTAAAATGACCTTCATAAAAATATTCATCTTCCGAGAAGGTATAAGAACCTTCTATGTTGTATTCGGTCAGAGAAATCAGTTTATCAACAAACAAAAACGGTTTTGAGTAAGGCAGATTATCTAAAATGTACTGAAACTTTCTCATGAGCTTTTATTTATCATATTCAAAATCTAGTTTGCGAATTCACAATTGAAAACCAAGGTTTTCAATCACCCTAAACTCATCACCAGACTATCTAAGACTTTCGCCTCCATCAACTTTTAGGATTGTTCCGTTAATCCAATCGGCTTCTGTTTTACAAAGCAAATAGACAGCGTTTGCAACATCTTCAGGCTTCGTAAGTCTTCCGAAGGGGTTTCTATGCTTCGCGAGCTTTGCTAATTCGTCACTTTGTGGGATCATATCGAAAGATGGGGTTCGGGTCGCACCAGCCTGAATACAATTTGTTGTAATATCCAAAGGTGCAAATTCTACCGCCATCTGCCGCATTAAAGCTTCCAAGGTAGCTTTCGCAACAGATACCGCTCCATAACCATTCCAAACCCGGGTATTTCCTTCACTAGTAAATGCGATATTTCTCGCCTTCTTACTAAATAATTTGTTTTCAATTAATGCCTGTGTCCATACATACCAGCTTGTTCCCATGGCAGTAGTTGTGATATCAAAATCATCTTTAGTAAGTGCATCTTCGCGAGGATGCATCGACTTAACGCTCCCTTTGGCGATACTGTGTACTAGTATTTTAATGGGTTTATTAGATAATGCAGCAATGACCTTGCCCATAGATTCTGCCTTAATAGCATCTGTATTGAAGCTAAGTACTTCAACCCCATCAGCAATCATTTCCGAAATTTCCTTCTCGAATTTAGGTAAATTACTTTTCCGGTCCCGATGCACAATGCAAATATTCATCCCGTGAGAAGCTAGCTTTTTAGCAGTAGCAAGCCCTAGGCCACTGCTACCGCCTAGAATTAGGGCCCAATTTCCGTTAAATTCACTTTTGTTATTCATATTAGAATTCTAATAAAACGCGTTGTGCTGAAAATCCAGGTCCAAAGCTTAACATCAAACCTAATTCTCCCTTAGGGAGGTTCTTATTCATAAAACGCTCTAAGACAAAAAGCACAGTTGCACTACTCATATTACCGTACAATTTAAGAACTTCTTTTGTGTCGTCAATGTTTTTACCAAGAGATCCGAACAAATCCTCTACAGTTTGAACAATTTTTTTTCCTCCTGGATGAAAAACTAAATGATCAATATCATCAATGGTCATGCTCGATTTTTCTAGGAAAGGATGAACAATCGCTGGAAAGTGATCGGATATCTGCTGCGGCACATCTTTATCAAGTATCATTTGTAATCCTGTGTCAACTAATTTAAAACCCATCATATCGGTAGCATCGTAAAAATGATACATTTCTTCAGCCAGCACATTAATCCCATCATCTTCATCGTTAGAGGACATAAGAACACAAGCAGCTCCATCTCCAAAAATTGCGGCGCTTACAATATTAACCATCGAATAATCTTCTAATTGAAACGTAGCAGTAGGCGCTTCAATGGCAACTATAGCAGCTCTTTTCCCTGGATTTGCCTTTAAAAAATTATTTGCATAAATAACTCCTGAAACTCCTGCGGCGCAACCCATTTCAGTAACGGGTAGGCGCATAACATCCTGACGCATTTTCAAATCATTTATTAAATAGGCATCCACTGAAGGAATCATAATCCCAGTGCAGCTCACAGTAATTAAAAAATCAACATCTGTTGCTTGCCATCCAGCTTGATCGAGCGCTTTTTCTAAAGATTGCCTTCCTAGTTTCTTCACTTCCCGAATATAGATATCATTTCTACTCTCAAAACTCGGGTTTGAAAAGACTTCAATAGGATCCATAATAGAATATCGCCTATCCACTCCCGCTCCCTCAAACAGTTTCACCACTTTGCGCTGAAACCTAGGCTCTTGCCCTGTCATCCATTGTTTTACAAAGGGAATAATTTCTGAAGTATTTCTAGTATATTCAGGTAGCTGCGTTGCTACTGTTGTTATTTTTACACTCATTAAGTTAATACCATTAAGTCTGTTTACGTCTTTACAATTATTGTGAGTTACTCACTCTTTTGAGAATCCAGGAATATCGAAAAGCCCATTTCCAACTAATCGTTGATGTGTTATTAGCAATATCCTTCGACAGTGTCTCTAATTCTTTTCTTTTAAATCCACGTGCTACTGAAATTAACCCGTCAGTACGCGCAATCGAAGTTTTAATAATTAAGTAGCTCACCATTTTAAAAAGCCAAAATGCCAATCTGCTTCGATGCAAGTCATTAACTACCATTCCAATGCGTGCCTGATCCAGAAAACGCTGAACTATTGCTTTCAAGTCCTTATTAGAAAAGTGATGCAGAAACAAAGTACACAAGACTATATCGTAGTCTAGCTCTTCAATTTCAGAAGAGAAAACATCTCTTTCGATGTATGTTATATTCTGAAAATCTGTCGATCTACGTCTCGCTTCTTCAAGAATATAAGAATTGGCATCTATTCCAATTAGGCGAAAATCAAAGCCGTATTTCTTAGCAAATCGAGCACATTCCCTTAATATTTCTCCATCGCCGCAGCCAACGTCTAATATAGTGATTGTTTGTTCCTTTGCACCTTCCGGGAGCAGTTTAATAATTCCTTTAAGGGATATCTTGTTGCCTCCCAACCATTTATTTACATTTTTAAGATCTGTAAGGACTTTTTTCATCTCATCACCCTGGAGTTCGAATTCGTCCATGATTTCAGGTTGATTTGAGCGATATTTCGAAGAGTACTGTATCATACTATAGGCTCCCCGTGGGTTCTTTTAATTAAGCTGGGTAGTATGGAAGGAAACAATTTAGCGGCAGAAAAACCAACTGTAGTAGCCCTTGGATGCAATAACATTCCTTGAATTTTACGTCCAACTTTCAGTCGTTTTGAAAATGTTTCATTCCAGCGTTGTGTATATTGAGATTCTAATTCAGATCTATTGACAGCTTCTTTTGTCAATGCTTTCAGAAATAATTCAGAAAATATTTTGGCACTATGAATAGCCATCGCCATCCCATTCCCACATAAAGGATGAATTAACCCCGCACTATCCCCGATCATAAAAATATGATTCTCTACTGGGAGTTTCTTATCAAATGAAATTTGACCTATGGTCAATGGTTTCTTAAATACTGGTTTCGCATTCTCGAAGAACTCTTTTAAATATGGATTCTTAGATAACACTTGTTTTTGAAATTCCTCAATATTCCCAAATTCTCCAAAAGACTTATAGGTAGTAAGGTAGCAAGCATTAACTGTATTCATCTCTGTTTTTGAAAGTCCGCAGTAGCCACCCTTAAAATTGTGAAGCGCAACGGTGTCATCTTTAAAATCAAAATCATAATGTGCCTTTACAGCGAGCCATGGCGTCTTTTTTGTTATAAATTTTCGATGCTGATGTATGTCGATATTAGATCGTTTCCCGTAGGCTCCGACAACATAATCTGCCGTAAAAATCTCTTTATTTTTAGTAATGACCTCAAATTGATTATCACTATAGTTCACCTCTTCGACAGTATTAAAATGTATCGTCACTTGATCTTTAATAGCATCATAAAGCATTGCATCAAAAGCGTATCTACTAAGTCCGAAGCCACCAAGGGGTAACTTGGTTTTCAGCAACTGTCCGTCCTGATTGCTAATTTCAAAATTGGTAATATGCTTAGCACCGATTGAAAATGGATCAATTCCGAGGGAATTCAAATAAGGGGTTACCTCTTTAGAAACATACTCACCACAAACCTTGTGGTGTGGATAGTTCTGTTTTTCTATAAGAAGTACTTTACAATTATTTCTAGAAAGGTGTAGTGCAGAAGTAAGACCAGCTAGCCCTCCTCCTATTATAATCACATCGTATGTTTCACCTTTAGACATTCTTTAAAGTACGCGGTATTTCTTGACAAAAAAAATCCCAAAATGAAAACATTTTAGGATTTTATGATTAGGTCAAACTATTTAGTTTTCGCCAGATTGTTTTTTAGCATCATTTTCCATTTTATCATTTGGTACAATTGCGATATTAACCCTTCTGTTTTTCGCACGACCTTCGGCAGTGGCATTATCTGCAACGGGGTTCTTTTCACCGTACCAGTGGGTTGTAAGGCGACCAGAACTTAATCCTTTAACATCAGTAAAATAAGATGTCACCGCTTTAGCTCTTCGTTCAGAAAGCAGCATATTTGAAGCGTCCGAACCTACACTGTCCGTATGTCCTATGACCATTATATCGGTGTCTGGATATTCAACTAAAATCCCTGAAAGTTTATCTAGATTTGTCTTAGACGCTGCATTAACATTGTATTTTGCAGTATCAAAGAAAACTCCACTATTTTCATCAAATGTGACAACAATACCATCATCCACGCGCTCCACAACTGCCCCTGGAATTTCTTCTTCTATCTGCTGAGCCTGTTTGTCCATTTCGTTACCAATAAGGACTCCAGCTCCTCCTCCTATGGCTCCTCCTATTACAGCACCTAAGGCGCCATTGCCACCACCACCAACATTGTTACCTATTATTGCACCCAAAATAGCACCCCCAGTTGCACCAATTGCCGCACCTTTTTGCTTGTTATTTGCATTCTTAGTTGCCTCGCAAGCTCCAAGACCAATAATAATAGTCAAGGCGAGTACTGTCATTTTAAGTTGTTTCAAAATTATTTTCATTATAATTCGGTTTTAGAAAAGTTCATATTGATTTTAAAAGGCTTCCCGTCTAAATTAACGGTTTGTTGCCATTGCATTGTATTTCCATCGAGTCGCGTCAATCGCAATCTAAACCCTGACCCTTCTGTAGATTTATGTTTGGCATCGGTTGGTTTCAATAAGAAGTCATATAATCCCGTATCCTTATCAACTTCTTGAATTTGGAAAATAAAATGGCGATCTCCCGTTGGGCATTCCTCGTTATTCACAGTGTACATACCAGTATTATTATTTGGAATAAAACGCCAGCTAGTTCCTTCAAAACACTCTTTGGAAACGTCATTGAACATAGTTACATTGAATGTACCGGATTCACTATATGTGATGTTATCGATCGTCCAATATCCCTTGAGCACCTTTTTTGATTGTTGCACTGTTTTAGGCCCACATGCTACTAAAAGTGACACAACAATGATAAGTAACGATAATTTTTTCATAACAGTATAAAGTTTAAAATTGTTAAATATAAAAAAGAAGTGCGATCATTCTATTATTTCCTCTACTAAATTAATATGCTATTAGGTCTTGTAAGGCCTGTTTAAATTTATTTTTCGGAAGGTATTGCGCTTCAAGTTGCGTTGCAAACGGAATTGGAGTTTCCATACTCGCAACTCTCTTAATTGGAGCATCTAAATATTCAAAGCAATGTTCCGAAATAAGTGCAGAAATGTCTGAAGCAATTCCGCCAAACAAAGAATCCTCTTGTAAAATGATCACCTTTCCTGTCTTTTTTACTGAAGTATAGATCGTCTCTGTATCCAATGGCGATAAGGTTCGCAAGTCAATAAGGTCTGCTGAGACGCCTGAAACTTCATCCATCGTCTCTAAAGCCCAGTGAACACCTGCACCATAGGAAATAATAGTAACGGTCTCTCCTACTTTTAAAAGCGCAGCCTTCCCTAACGGAATCGTATAATAATCGGTTGGCACTTCTTGACGAATGGTTCTGTATAAAGCCTTATGCTCAAAAAACAAGACCGGATTGGGGTCTTCAATAGAAGTTGCTAACAAGCCCTTTGCATCATAAGGAAATGCAGGGTAAACAACTTTTAATCCCGGGGTATGCGTAAACCAAGCTTCGTTTGTCTGACTGTGATAGGGTCCTGCTCCTACTCCCGCACCACAAGGCATTCTAATTACGACGTCTGCCTTTTGGTTCCATCGATAATGCGATTTTGCCAAATGATTAATGATCGGATTAAATCCTGAAGTTGCAAAATCTGAAAATTGCATCTCCATAACAGACTTTATACCATTAATAGAAAGGCCCATTGCTGCAGAAACTATAGCCGATTCGCAAATGGGTGTATTTCTAATTCGATCTTTTCCAAATGCTTCTACAAAACCATCGGTGATTTTAAAAACGCCGCCATATTCTGCAATGTCCTGCCCCATAATTATGAGATCGTCGTGACGCTCCATAGATTGTTTCAAACCTTGAGAAATGGCATCTATTAGACGTAATTCTTCAGTAGATATATTTGGAGTAACTTCTTGATATGTAAATGATTTAAACACATCATTTAACTCATCACTTGAATTAGGTTCAATCAGAGGCTCCTTGTTTACAAGAGCTAGATTTTCATTTATTTCATGGACAATTTCTTTCTTATAGGTTACTTCATCTTCTTCAGAAAGAATAGCATTCGATCTTAAAAATTCAGTAAAATTTTCAATAGGATCTTTCGCTGCCCATGCATCTAGAAGATCTTGCGGAACATATTTGGTCCCACTCGCCTCTTCATGCCCTCGCATTCTAAACGTCTTAAACTCTAAAAGTATTGGGCGTGGATCTTTCCGAATACTTTCAACCAATTCTTTTACTTTAGAATATACTTCAAGAATATTATTTCCATCTATAATATGAGATTCCATACCATAACCGATTCCTCGATCTGCAATATGGGCACAATTATATTGTTCAGACGAAGGCGTCGACAAGCCATACCCATTATTTTCAACACAAAATAAAACAGGAAGTTTCCATACAGAAGCTACATTAAGCGCCTCATGTATATCCCCCTCACTAGTTCCGCCTTCTCCTGTAAATACGGCACAGACCTTATTATTATTCTTTAGTTTATTTGCCAAAGCAATCCCATCGGCAACCCCAAACTGAGGGCCTAAGTGAGAAATCATCCCTACGATATTGAATTCTTGTGTTCCGAAATGAAAGCTGCGGTCTCTACCTTTGGTAAAGCCGTTTGCTTTTCCCTGCCATTGCGAAAAAAGACGGTGTAATGGAACTTCCCTTGTAGTAAAAACACCAAGATTTCGGTGCATGGGTAAAATGTACTCGTCCTTGTCTAGTACTGCCGTAATCCCAACAGATATAGCCTCCTGGCCTATCCCACCAAACCATTTCGATATTTTACCTTGTCGTAAAAGGATGAGCATTTTCTCCTCGATTAATCGAGGTTTAAGCATCGCTTTGTATAAGTAAATTAGGGTGCTATCGTCAATGCCTTCTCGATTATAATTGAACGCATGTTTTACTGCCTCTTGGGATTTCATCTTTGTGATTTAATAATTCCAAAAGTAAAAAAAAAGCCTTGGTATAATCGTTTTTCGCTTCATTTTTTATGGAAGGATTTACGCAGCTATATTTGTATATTTGTAGCACTAAAAGCAACTGTTATGAACAATATACCAAGTGTTAATTTAGCAGATTTTCTTTCTGAAGATCCAGCTAGAAAGCAAAAATTTGTTGGTGAAATTGGTAGAGCGTATGAAGAAATTGGTTTTGTATCCCTGAAAAATCATTTCTTAAGTGATGTTCTAGTAAATGAGTTGTACAGTGAGGTAACCTCTTTTTTCGCACTTCCCGATGCGACCAAAAAGAAATACGAGATTGAAGGCTTGGGAGGACAGCGTGGGTATGTTTCCTTCGGAAAAGAACACGCTAAAGGCAAGAAAGAAGGCGATTTGAAAGAGTTTTGGCATTTTGGGCAAGTTCCAGAAGAAGATGCAAATTTGGATGTAGATTATCCAGAAAACGTGATGGTTGAAGAACTTCCAAATTTCAATGCAACCGGCATGGAGGCGTACCGAATGCTCGAAAAAACTGGTATTTATGTTTTAAGAGCTTTAGCCTTATACATAGGTTTAGATGAATTCTATTTTGATCATTGGGCTACCAACGGTAATAGCATTTTACGTCCCATACACTACCCTCCCATTACAGAAGAACCAAAAGGAGCTGTGAGAGCTGGGGCGCATGGTGATATAAATTTAATAACCTTGTTAATGGGTGCATCGGCAGGTGGTTTGCAGGTGCTACGAAAAGATGGCGAATGGATTGATGCTATCCCTGAAGAAGATGAGCTGGTAATAAACGTAGGTGATATGCTTGAAAGGCATACAAATAATAAACTACGATCAACGATTCACAGAGTTGTAAATCCACCTCGCGATGAATGGGGAAACCCTCGCTATTCAATTCCTTTTTTTATGCATCCTAGAGCAGACATGAAACTCGATTGTCTTGATGCCTGTATTGACACAGCACATCCGAAAGCTTTTGAAGATATTACGGCCGGCGCGTTTTTACACCAGCGCTTGGTTGAAATCGGACTCATTAAAGAATAATATAAGAAATGGATTTAGAAGATCAATTAAAGAAGTTATTTCCAGAGCACGAGGTTTCCGAAGAAATAATAGAAAACAAAGAAAAAAAGCTTTGGCTTCAAGAGGAACCAATGATTTGTAAATACGAAAAGCGAAAAGGAAAACCTACTACAATAATTGAAGGCTATACAGGTGCCACTTCTGATTATAAGCGGCTCGCTAAGGAAATTAAACAATTACTAAGTGTTGGTGGAAGTTTTAAAAATGAGCAGATCATCATACAAGGTGATTATCGAGATAGGATTATGAAATTTCTTCAAGATAAAGGATTTAAGACCAAGCGTGTTGGAGGCTAATGCAACTTAACAATTTGAAGACCATACTTTGAGTACATTATTAATTAAACATAGTGAACTTATTTTAAATAAGGATGGGAGCGTTTATCATCTCAATTTAAAACCAGAGAATATTTCCCACACTATTATAGTCGTAGGAGATCAGAACAGGGTTGAAAAAATCACGAAATACTTCGACGAAATTGAATTTGAAACTCAAAAGAGAGAGTTTAAAACACAAACGGGAACGTATAAAGGGAAACGAATTACAGTGCTTTCTACAGGAATAGGTCCAGATAATATTGACATTGTGTTAAATGAACTAGATGCGCTTGTCAATATAGATTTAACCACTAGAAAGCCTAAGGAAAATATCACAAGTCTTGATATAATAAGAGTTGGCACTTCGGGCGCGCTTCAAAAAGAGATACCAATCGATTCATTTCTTTTAAGCACCCACGGCCTCGATCTTAACGGGATGCTTCATTTCTATCAAATTAATTCCATAAAAAACAAGGATATTGAAGATGCTTTTATTGAACATACCATATGGAACCCGGATAAGGCGAGACCCATTGTGATTAAAGGAAGTTCTGATTTAGAGGCACAGTTTGATAGCGCTTCTATTCATAAAGGATTAACTGCTACGGCCTCTGGATTTTATGGACCTCAGGGGCGCATGATTCGGTTACCTCTAGAGGATATCACCTTAAACAATAAAATGAATACTTTTGATTTCAAAGGAGTACAAATCACTAACTTTGAAATGGAGACATCTGCGATATATGGATTAGCAGCCTTACTTGGACATAAAGCTATTTCATTAAGTGCCATAATTTCAAATCGGGCGGATGGATCATTCAGCAAGAATCCTGAAAAGGTAATTGAAGAATTGATACTTTATGTGTTAGAAAAAACAATACAATAGAACTCAATACCAATGAAAAAATTTCAAATCGGAGGCGTTCCAGAACATTTTAATCTTCCTTGGTATCTTACGCTAAGCGCGAAGGAATATACAGAAGAAGGTATTAATCTTCGTTGGAAAGATTACCCTAGTGGCACTGGTGCTATGTGTAAAGCCTTACGTGAAAAGGAAATTGACATGGCCGTAATTCTTACTGAAGGAATCGTTCGTGATATAATAGATGGTAATGACTGCAAGATTGTTCAAGTATTTGTAAAATCACCATTAATATGGGGGATTCATGTGGCCCAAACCTCGGGGTATAAAAAAATCGAAGACCTCAGGGGAACTAAGGCAGCCATAAGTAGATACGGATCAGGTTCGCATTTAATGGCTTATGTGAACGCCGAAAATCAACATTGGGACATAGGCACGGATTTAGATTTTCAAGTTATTGATAATTTAGAAGGTGCCTTGGAAAGCCTCCCCAAAGGGGAAGGTGATTATTTTATGTGGGAGAAGTTTATGACCAAACCCTATGTCGATAATGGTACTTTTAGAAAAGTTGGTGAATGCCCTACTCCATGGCCTTGCTTTGTAATTGCAGTAAGAAACGAGGTCTTAGAAAAAGATTCTGAAGCGATTCAGAAAATACTTGACATTATAAATAATACAACAGTCAATTTTAAGGAAATCAAATCTATTGACGAAATGATAAAAAACCGTTACGGAATAAAACTAGATGATGTGCGAGAATGGCTATCGTTAACTCAATGGAGTCAGCGGCAATTAAGTGAATTTGAAGTAGAAAATATTCAAAGCAAATTGCTAAAACTTAACTTAATAAAAAACAAACTACACATAGACAGCTTGTTACATAAATTCTAGAAAAAAATTACAAGTGCACGCAACCCTATCTGTAAACTTGCATCTTACTAGAGTAAAACAGTAAGAATTATGATGACATTTTTAATTGTACTAGGGGCCTTACTTGTTACCAACTACCTTTTATTAGAGTTTAGTTGTAATGATGCTACAGAGCCTGAAAGACCAGAGGAAGAATAGAAAAAACACTCCCCGAAAATTATATTCTAGTTAAGACCAATGTATTGGTTGTTTTTTTCTCGATATCAAATATTTATTTACCTGACTAAAATGCTTGTTTCCAAACCAATATCCTCTATTGGCACTTAATGGTGACGGATGACCACTTTCAAGAACAAGATGTCTTTTTCTATCAATTTTTAACCCTTTCTTTTTAGCATACCCTCCCCATAGCATGAATACGACGCCTTCTTTTCCTTCTGAAAGCTTTGAAATTACCGCATCTGTAAACTTTTCCCATCCTTTTTTCTGATGACTCCCAGCTTCATTCCCTCGCACCGTTAAGGTAGCGTTTAAAAGCAATACTCCTTGCTCGGCCCAACGCTCTAAATTTCCACTTTCGGAAACATTTATCTGCAAATCACTTTTTATCTCACGAAATATATTAACTAGTGATGGTGGCTGCTTAATACCTTCGGAAACCGAAAAACAAAGCCCATTTGCTTGACCATTCCCATGATATGGATCTTGGCCCAAAATCACAACTTTAGCCTCCTCAAATGGAGTTTTATTAAAAGCTGAAAAAATAAGATCTTTTGGCGGGTAGCATTGATTCGTTTTATATTCAGAATTTACAAATTTCGTAAGTTCAATGAAATACTTCTCATCAAACTCTTTTGCCAAAACAGACTGCCAATCGGGCGCTATATTTAAATGCATTATTAGTACTTTTGTGTAAAATTACAAGATTAATTGGGAACAATTCGAATTGACAGCAAATCCTTAGAAGACCTGGAGTTACATCTGGTATTACAGCAGGTTTCAGAACTTTGTATCACGAAGCCTGGGAAAGAAAAAGTACTCGCTATTACTCCTTTTTCCTCATCGGAAGAGATGATCCCTGAGCTTCATAGGCTGAAAGAGTTTAAGGCTTCACTAGATGGTGATAATGCTATTCCGAACCACGGATTTGATCCCGTTTTTAAAGAATTGCATTTACTTGATATTGAGAATAGCTCTCTAGAGACTTCAAGTTTCAGGCGGATCTTAACGATCGTAGAGGTTACACGGATACTACTTAAATTTTTCAAAAAATTTGAAGAGTTTTATATCAACCTTAATGCCTTTTCTGAAGACGTACATTATACGTCTGCCATTTCCGAAGCCATACATAAAAGATTTGACAAATACGGTGAAGTAAAAAATGAAGCTTCACCCGAACTCGCTGCCATTAGAAGACGTCTGCAGTCGGTGAAAAGTCAAATTAACTCCTCTTTCTCTAGAGCTTTAACACGATACTCCCAAGCAGATTACTTAGATGATATTCGAGATACGATCGTTGACAATCGCAGAGTTTTGGCTGTAAAAGCAATGTATCGAAGAAAGATAAATGGAGCTGTCTTAGGGAATTCGAAAACGGGAAGTTTAGTCTATATAGAACC
>Ga0075467_10001205_pt1 | contig 21351 bp, 14 predicted proteins | sample DEB08_DNA_9_FD_75067 | JGI IMG/M metagenome (GOLD analysis project Ga0075467, IMG submission 75067) | Aqueous microbial communities from the Delaware River and Bay under freshwater to marine salinity gradient to study organic matter... | ecosystem: Environmental > Aquatic > Marine > Coastal ... | reverse complement strand
GTCCGCTCGATATAGTTCACATAATCCGGCCGGTTCTTTTTCAGGCTTTTTTCAAGCAGCGGCGCGCCACTCCATTTCATCAGCGTGAAGCTCAGGAATAGCGGACCAATCGCCGCGACCCAAACCGGCCAGCCAGTCGGTGCCGCGACCAACCAGATTCCCCACCAGGCACAAAAATCGCCGAAATAATTGGGGTGGCGCGTATATTTCCACAATCCGCTGTCCAGCACCTTGCCCTTGCTGGCCGGATCGGCCTTGAAGGCCTTGAGCTGCATGTCTCCGATTGTTTCGAAGCCTATGCCAATCAGGGCAATCACCGCTCCGATGATGGAAACAGGGGAGATTATTTCGGTCCCCGCGAGCAAAATGCCAAGCTGTGCCGGCAGACAGACGATGAACAGCAGAGGAATTTGCATCGCCCACGCCCTGAGCAAGGCCGCTTTGGCGAAACTCATTCCCTGCTTGTCCATCGCATGACCGAGAATTTTCTTGTAGCGGGGATCCATCCCTTCCTTGCGCCAGCGCAGGAACAGATGCGTTCCCAGCCTGATTCCCCAGAGCGCCGTGAGCGCCCATATCGTATATGCCAGAGAACCGGGACTTTCGGTCTGCAGGAAGGACACGCTGGCCATGATGGCCATGCCATAAGCCCAGAATGCATCAATGAAGGACACGTCGCGAATCCGGATGGATATCAACCACAGGACGACCATGATGGCGACCAACAAACCAAAGTTCAGGCCCAAGGCTTCTAGCAAATTCAACTGATTTCTCCTTCCGCATTCACTTCACCAACGGCACCGGGTTCCGTCGAGACAATATCACGCATCGCTTTTTCAGGATATTTTGGTGTTACGCTATGGTAGAAATCGCTGAGCTTCTCCATGTCGGCCTTGTAGTTTCCGGATGGCATGAACGACGGTCCCAATCCCCCCGTTTTTTTCGAATAGTCCATCAAGCCGATGATCAATGGAACCTTGGCCTTGAGCGCTATGTAATAGAAACCGGTTCGCCATTGCTTGACGCTTCCGCGGGTACCTTCAGGCGGGATGGTCAGGAGGAAATCATCGCGCCGTTCGAATTCCCTGACCATCGCGTCGACCATATTTTGCGATTTTGACCGGTTCACCGGAATACCGCCCATGCGCCGCATCATTCCTCCCCATGGCCATTTGAACAAGGTGTTTTTCCCGATCCAGTAAGACTTTATTTTGAGCTTGTTGGTCAGGCCAAAGAAATAGAGAAAATCCCAGTTGCTCGTATGCGGGGCCGCAATGATGACCGCTTTTCTGGGTGGGGGATTTTCCTGGACGGCGGTCCATCCGTTCACTGTATAGATGAATACGGAAAAGCGACGGACAATTTCCGACAACCAGTTCGGTTTGATTTCGTCGTGCACATAGCCTCCCCCTCGCGGGTTCGGTTACCGCGGATTACCAAATACCTTAAATCTATTTTCCTCCCGCGCAACGATAGATGTCCGATGGTGCAAGCGTCGATGCCTGACCACCGAAATCCCTTCTCCACGAAGGCCCATGCCTGTAAAATCTGCGCTAGGACACTGCCGATCGTTAACCTCGAACCCAAGGCCTTTGGCGAGAGCAGATGGATTCATTTTCGAGGAGGCCCGTTCACCCAGAACCAATGCCAGAATGTAGCGATCGCCTCAGTTTCCGCCGCCGCAATCCGTTCGGCACAGGCCTTCTTCCTCTCCCTCAAGATCGATCTGGATGGTCGTATGATGAATGGAGAACCGCTCGATCATCCATTTTCGAACCTCGGCCAGAAAGCCTTTGCCCGGATGGCCGTCCGGCAGGACCAGATGGGCGGTCATTGCCGTTTCGCTGGTACTCATTGGCCAGATGTGCAGATCATGTACCGCCTGAACACCGGGCAATGAGGCAAGATAGGCTTGCACGTCTTCGACATTGATATTCCGAGGCACTCCCGCCAGCGACATGCGGACGGCCTCGGTCAGCAGTCCCCAGGTGCTCCAGAAGATCAACGCGACGATCAGCAGGCTGATCAGCGGATCGATCCAGTTCAGGCCGGTAAAATAGATGATGATACCTCCAACCACGACTCCCGCGGACACCCCTGCATCGGCCATCATATGCAGAAAGGCACCACGGATGTTGATATCCTCTTTCTGTCCCCGCACGAAAAGCATCGCGGTGCCAAAATTGATGACGATGCCAAGCGAGGCGACGATGATGACGGTGGTGGAAGCGATCGGGCTCGGCGTGCTGAAACGTTCGATGGCGGCGAGCGCGATCGCGCCGCAGGCGACCAGCAGAAAAAGTCCATTGAGAAGCGCTGCGAGAATCGATGATCCTCCGAGACCATATGTGAACCGCTTGCTGGGAGGCCGCTTGCCCAGTTCTGCGCCGGCCCAGGCAACGACCAGTCCGAGAACATCGGACAGATTATGACCGGCGTCGGCCAATAATGCCATTGATCCGGCCAGCAGGCCATAGATGACTTCGACCAGGATATAGGTGATGTTGAGCGAAATGCCGAGTGCGAATGCACGGCTGAAATTGGTTGGCATATGTCCGTGCGCACCATGGCGATCGTGATGGCTGTGGCCGGAATGTCCGTTGCTGTGATGATGACCTGCGGACATCTGCGCTCCGACTATTGCAATGCGAATGTTCAAATCTTCGATTACACGGATTAGTCAGAGCGGTCTACGATTTTAATACAATATTTTCCGTATGTTATATCATGAAACTGGGAATGGATGTCGGGATCAATCGACAATCAATCCGATTGCCAGATAGATGATGATTGCGGAACCGAAGCCAAATATCGTCGCGAGAACGAATATGATCCTCAGCAGATTGGCATCCATGCCGCTCCAATTGGCCAGCCCGGAACAGACGCCCATCAGCTTGCCATTGGCCTTGTCGAGTTTCAGTTTGTTTTTCATGGGTCGGTTGCTTCCTTTGTTCGATGAGACCGGCTCCGGCCAGCTGCTGGACGCGGATTCTGAGCTTTTGTTCTTGCTGACCATCAGATCACCATCGAGGAAGCGTTGCTGACAGCTGGCAAGATGCTGGCACCGACAAACAAAGCTGCGGAAACGGCTGCTGCAAAAGCGGCGGAGAATGAAATTTGGAGACTGGGGGACATGAGTTTTTCTTTCCTGGATTGAATTGAACTGAGCCTAAGCGACTACCGAAACGGCATGACTGACGGCAGGACCGACACTGGCACCAACAAAAATCGCGGCGGAAAAAATGGCGGCGACGGCAGCGGAGATACTGTTGGAGACATTTGAGAACATTGTGATTTCCTTTCGACTTGAAACTGTTTTTCGCATCATTGCGAAGATGTCAGATACAATGCATGAGCCGTGCCAATTTTATCATTCCTATATTTTTCAATACTTTAATTTGCTCGGGTGGCCCGCGAGCTGATAGGCAGAACTGATTATTGGTGATATTTCCCAAATATTAGCTTCACCTTTATGATGGCCAGCTCGAACAATTGTCCGTACCGATTTTGCTTCTCTTCACGGGTGTCGAAAGCTAGTGACCAGCCCCAAGATGCCCCTGTCCCAGCTCACTCTGCACAATTTTCGCAATTATCCGGAGTTGCGCTTGAACGCGTCGCCCGGATTCATGGTTTTCAGCGGCGCCAACGGAGCGGGGAAAACCAATATCCTGGAAGCTGTATCCTTGCTCGCTCCGGGGCGCGGACTCCGGCGCGCCGCGCTCCGCGATATCGCATTTCAGGGCGGCCCCGGCGATTTCGCGGTCGCCGCGCAAATGAACGACGTGAATCTTGGAAGCGGCACCAGTATCGAGTCACCGGATAGACGGAAAACCCGGATCAACGAGGCAGCTGTCCCGACCAATGATCTGGCCGAATGGCTGTCCATATTGTGGCTGACACCCTCGATGGATCGCCTGTTCGCCGAGGGCGCTTCGGGACGCCGCAATTTTCTCGATCGGCTCGTTACCGCGCTGGAACCTGCCCATGCAGGACATTGCGCTCGTTATGAAGCGGCACGGCGCGAGCGCAACCGGTTGCTCGCCGATGGATATCCGTCGGACCGGGACTGGATGGAAGGCCTGGATGTCCAGCTGGCACGATTCGGCTCGCTGGTGGCAGAGGCCAGGTCCCGGATGGTTGCCGCCTTGAACCAGAAGCTGCAACAATCGGACAGCAGCATTTTCGCGACACCGGCCGTCCTGCTGGCGGATGATCAATTGCACACGGAGGATCAGCTCCGGCAGATGCTCCAGCAAAATCGCGCTGCCGACCGGGCGGCCGGCCGGACAACAAGGGGGCCGCATCGGTCCGACCTCAATGTCTTTCACGCAGCGAAGCAGCAGCCAGCTGACAAATGTTCGACCGGCGAACAGAAGGCGCTGCTCTTCTCGATCATATTGGCGCATGCCGACCTGATTGCCGAGCAGCGTGACAGTCGACCGATCTTGCTGCTCGATGAGGTTGCCGCCCATCTGGACCCGGAGCGCCGGGCCGCGCTGTTCGACAAGCTCGCAGAACGGGGTGGCCAGGTCTGGCTGACCGGCACCGAACCGGAATTGTTCAAGGGCATCCCGGCCAGTGCGCTGCATTTCGAAGTGTCCGACGGAACCATCAGGCGAAGATAGAGCGGCCGGGACAATCATGGTTACCGGGCGATTCATGATGCCCGTTAGCTTCGCCTTTCCGCCAGCCGTCTAGGCCGAGGGAATGTACCCGACGGCTCTCAAAGATATCACAAGGTCCCTGCGCAACGCGATCATCCCGATCCTGCTGGTGCTGCAGGCCGTCATCCTGGCCCCGTCGGCCAGGGCGGAAGACTATCTGCAATGCGTGCCCTTTGCCCGCGAGCTGAGCGGCATCCAGATTTACGGCGATGCCCATAGCTGGTGGGACCAGGCGGAAGGAGTCTATCAGCGTGGCACGACGCCGGTCGAAGGCGCGGTGCTGTCGCTGCCCAGCTATGGCGCCATGCAGCTCGGCCATGTCGCGGTGGTGCGCAGGATTGTCGACGATCGCACGATCCTGATCAGCCATGCAAACTGGTCGCCCATTGATGGCCGCCGCGGACAGATCGAGCGCAAGGTGATGGCGAGAGATGTGTCCGACAATAATGACTGGAGCCGGGTCCGGATCTGGTATGCGCCGATCGGCAAGCTTGGCACCACGGCCTTCCCGGTCAATGGCTTCATCTATCCCTCACGACCCGCCAAAGAGACCGGGCGGCAATGGGCATCTGCCAAGCCGTCGCACAGCAGCGGGCGGACCAGTCGGTTGCTTCTGGACCGGCGACTGAAGGCCGAGCTGGTGCAGTCTGCCGCTCAGGAACGCACGGTCGAAGCGGACTCTGCGGATCTGATCGGGGAATTGCTGGACAGACTGGGCAGCTGACGCCAGATTGGGGTCATGCTTCAACCCTTACCCATGACATGACCAGCCGCCCGGCACCCTGTCTCGTGATCCTCGCGGGTGGCCAGTCTTCACGCATGGGGACCGACAAGGCGGTGCTCGAGTTTGATGGCGAGCGGCTGATCGATATTCTGATCCGCAGATTTGCGACCAAGGCCGAGCGGATCATCCTTTCGGCGCGGGACGACTATGGCAGCGGTCTGGAATATATCAGCGATGATCCGGGCGCGCCGGGCGGGCCCGTGGGTGCCATTTTCTCGGTGGCGGCGCGGTTGCAGGCCATGCAACCCGAGGCAGAAGGCTTTGTCACCGTCCCGGTCGATGCCCCCTTTGCGCCGCCGGACCTGATCGAGCGACTCTCGGCCAGCGGGGCCTGCGCCGTGGCCGAGGACGAGCAGCGCATCCATCCGACCTTTGCCTATTGGCGCTGCGACGTGGTCAACGCGGTCCGCGGCACCCATGACCCTGGAGAGCGGGCGCCGTCGCTGCAGTGGCTGGCCCGGCAATGTGGGGCGGAGACGGTGCGCTGGCCCGACCCGAAGCCGTTCATCAATATCAACCGGCCGGAAGACCTGATGGCCGCTGCGGCCATGAAAAAAGCCGGCGCTTGAGGGGAAGCGCCGGCTTTCGTGGCAGTGATGGTCACTGCTGGCTCTGGTCGAGAGACCGGACGCCTAGTCGAGACGGCGGATTTCCGTCTTGGTCAGGCTGGTCATCAGCTTGCCTTCGGTTTCGGACAGGGTCGAGGCTTCGATCCGCCGAACCTTGCCCTTGTAGATGACCAGAACATCACCGGTATCGGTAACCCGGTTGACCTTGGCGACGCTGGCGCCGGTGGCGTCATAGAGGCGGTCGTTGCGCTCTGCTTCGGCAGCGGATGCGGCCGGAACGGTGAAGGACAGCGCGGTCGCCGCGATGATCAGGGAGGATAGTTTACGCATGGCTTGACTCCATTTGGTTGGGGAATTGTCGGGTGACTATGCCCGCCAGAAAATAAGTTGCAATTTGAAATGCTGCACCTGCGAGTTGCATTTTTGCAATTGACCGCCAATCGGCGCAAAAGCGGCAAAGTCAGAAGTCGGTTGCCCGCCTCCCCCCAATTGTGCCATCCTCGGCCCCGACATTTCCAAACCATGAGGTTCCCATGATCCGTTTCTCCCTTGCCCTTGCCCTCGCAGCCGTTCCTGCCGCCGCCCACGCACAGCAAAATGACACCATGGCCGAAATATCGGCGCTGATCGATGCCCGGGCCGGCGAAACGGCGAAGACCGCGCGGCAGATCTGGGAATGGGCGGAAGTCGGCTATCAGGAGAATCAGTCCAGCCAATTGCTGCAGAGCCAGCTCAAGGCCAATGGGTTCAAGATCACCAGCGGCGTCGCCGGCATTCCGACCGCCTTTACCGCCGAATTTGGCAAGGGCGGGCCGGTGATCGCGATATTGGCGGAATATGACGCGCTGCCCGGGATCAACCAGGACGCGGTCGCCACCCGCTCGCCGATCGAAGGCAAGGGCGCGGCCCATGCCTGCGGCCACAATCTGTTCGGCGCCGGCTCGGTCGAGGCGGCGATCGCGGTCAGCAAATGGCTGGCCAAGACCGGCACGCCCGGCCGCGTCCGGCTTTATGGCACGCCGGCGGAAGAAGGCGGCAGCGGCAAGGTCTATATGGTCCGCGCCGGCCTGTTCAACGATGTCGATATCGCGCTGCACTGGCATGCCGATGACGAAAATTCCGCCGCCGCCCGCACCACGCTCGCCAACCGATCCGCCAAATTCCGCTTCCGCGGTATCTCGGCCCATGCCGCCGGCGCGCCGGAAAAGGCGCGCTCCGCGCTCGACGGGGTCGAGGCGTTCGACATGATGGTCAACATGATGCGCGAACATATCCCGCAGCAAAGCCGGATCCACTATGTGATCACCGAGGGCGGCACTGCCCCCAATGTCGTGCCCGATTTTGCCGAGGTCTTCTATTATGTCCGCCACCCCGATCCGGCCGAGGTCGACGCGATCTGGACGCGGCTGGAAGATGCCGCGCGCGGCGCGGCCATGGGCACCGGCACCAAGGTCGACTGGGAAGTGATCCACGGCAACAACCCGCTGCTGGTCAACGAGCCGCTGGCGAAGATGATGGACGCCAAATTGCGCCAGGTCGGCGGCATCACCTATACACCCGACGAACAGAAATTTGCCGAGACGATTTATGCCAGCTTTGACAAGCCGGGCAAAAAGCTGGGCAGCCAGGCCGAGATCCAGCCCTATGACGTGACGCTGGGCTATGGTTCGACCGATGTCGGCGATGTTTCCTATGCGACGCCGACGGTCGGCCTGCGCACCGCCACCTGGGTACCCGGAACCTCGGCGCACAGCTGGCAGTCGTCGGCAGCAAGCGGCATGTCGATCGGCTTCAAGGGCGTCCAGGTCGCGGCCAAGACGCTGACCCTGGCAGCGATCGAGCTGTTCACCAATCCCGAGCTGCGGGCCGAGGCACGCACCGAATTCGACAAGGCGCGGGGACCGGATTATCAGTACAAGTCGCTGCTCGGCGATCGCGATCCGCCTCTGGATTACCGCAAATAGAGGGAATGCGTGAATCGGCTGCATGGCGGAAGTCTAGTTCGTGGGGTTGGGTGTAGGACAGGCGGTTTTGGCAACTGCGCGAAAAGGCGCGCCGTCGCTTTGGTCGCGTCGTAGACTGGACTCGCACGAAGACACGAAGCGATTGCGCGCGCTTTTAAAGTCCTCGTGGCTTTGTGCGAGCCTGACCATTTTTGCGCCTCGCCGAAAACATTACAAGAACGACTGATTTTGTTTTCTGTGGCCTTTGGCCCAAAGTCGCAGATTTCCTACCTTTGCTGTTTGCCAGCATGGCACCGAGTGTGACCTTTCAAATGGCCACGCAATCCGGTGCGTTTGATCCATGCGCGCGCGGCACGCGCCTTTCGCATATCCAGATTGTCAAAGAGCCTATCCCGCGCATGTTGCGGGGCCGGTGGGGACGATAGGTGACTGGGGTGGGTGTAGGAAAGAGGCTTTCAGGTGGTGCGATTGGGGGTCGCTGCAATTGTTGTCGCAATAGGAGCTGCCCGATTAACGATATCGCAGGCACTGCTGCTCCCGGCGTGCCGGTGGTGCAAATGGCGCTTCAGTCTAGCGGATCCAATATACTGCCACTGCATTGTGAACGCGCGATCCGACAAAAGGGCGGCCCCGTAACACGGCACTGCCCTTCACTTTCGTTCGTCCGCATCCGGACCTAGCTGAACGCCGATTCCAGAGTGCGCGGGGTCTGCCTTTTGTCGGGCGGCGATACGATATTCTGGACCATCACCGCCTTCATTTCGGCCAGCCTGGCGTCAAGCAATTGCGCGCGCTTCAGACGCTTCCGGCGAGTCAGGAAAGGGTTTTTTGCATCGGGCACGGCATCGACATGGGCGGTAAAATGACCGTTCGCGCGGAACAGGTCTGCCTCCCCCAGATAGGGTCTCGGCGCTGCTGCCACCCGGTATCCGGCAATTTCCACCTTGCGGTCGGCCTTGCCATCCATTGTCTCGAGCGCAGGCAGGGTAGCGACAAACCGGGCGAATTCCGCCTTGGTCGCCTCCATGTCCTCTGCCGTTGGCTGCGCCATGGCTGGCACGGCGCCCGGCCAGGCCTTCCCCTTGCGCCGACGACGGGCCGCATAGGCACCGCCGATGCCCATAATCGCGGCCAATGCGGCAAACGGCTCCCAGTCGGAAGCAATATCCGTGAGCGAAGCCTCGGCTGCCACGGCCAAGTGCGGTACGAGCATGCCCGATGCAATCATGTCCCGGGCGTGCGTCGGCGCAGCGGTCATGCCAGCCGAGATCGCCGACAGGCTGATCACGGCCGGGCGGCCAGCGGCCTGGCCTGACAAGCTGTTGCTCCGGGGAATATTGTTGCTATTGGCTATCTCGTATCTCCTTATCTAATAAACAATATACGCACACCCATGCAATAATAGCATTACATATGCGCTGAATGGACTGTAAACTCGATACGAGTGGAGTTTATTATTATTCTGTTCATTTGCCATTCATCAGTTCGGTCAGGTTTTTTACTATTTTTGGATTAGTTGTATTATTTTATATTTAATCGTTAACGAACTTATATTATATTTTAAGCTAGATATACAATGCAATTCGCCTCTGAATCCGGCCTCTCCTTTCCCCAAAATGCGGTGCGCCTGCTCTTGCTGGCCATGTCAGCGGATCATATCCTCGCAGAATGCGCGATCGGTCGCGCCGGACAGACAGCAATTGAACAATCATCCGATATGCCGCACATAGGCAGGCAAGCCCCGCAACCGCCAACAGGACATCCCGTGCAAAATAATTTTACCTTTTCCGCCCGCCTGCTTGGGCTCGCCGGTCTGTTGCCGCAGCTGCTGTGCCTCGCCGCACTGTTTGACGACAATACGCGCTTTATCGCACTGGGCGCGGGGTTTCTTTACGCGGCCCTGATCCTGAGCTTCCTCGGCGGCTTCTGGTGGGGGCTGGCGGTGGCCAGTCCGGGGGCACCGCAATGGGTATATGGCATAGCGGTGGTGCCGAGCCTGGTGGCGCTGGCCAGTGGCATACCTTGGATGATCGGATCGACCTGGCCCGGCCCTTCGCTGGTCTTGCTCGGCATCGCGCTGATCGCGGCGCTGTGGATCGATGTCCGGCTGAACCGGCTGAATATCATGCCGGACTGGATGCTCCGGCTGCGAATTCTGCTGTCGACTGGTCTCGGCCTTGCCACCCTCGCGCTGGCGGCGTTCTAGCCGAGCATTTGCCGGGCCAGCGCGGTCCCGGACAGCCATGCGCATTCCACCCGCGGCCCGATCAGCCAGTCCCCGCAAAGGCCGATCTTCATATCCCGATCATAAAGCGCCTGATGATCCGCCCGGCCCGGCCGCGCATAGCGCCAGCGGTGCGCCGATGCGACGAGCGGTTCCGGCAAGGAGATACCCAGCAGGCCGGCAAAACGGGTGGACAGGGCCGCGGCGACATGGTCCTGGCCGTCTTCAAGATGCTCCGCCGACCATGCGGCCGACGCCTGGATGACCCAGGCATCCGGTCCGCTGCGACCGGTCTTGTCGGAATTGCGCGCGGCCCAGCCGATGACGGCATCATCGCGGATGGTCAGCCGGTCGGTGCCGAGCGGTTCGGCAAAGGCCAGCATCAAGGTCCAGCAGGGCGCCGAAACCGCTCCGGTGGCGATGCCGTGGAAATCCGTGTCCCACGGGGCCAGCAAGGCTGCGGCCTGCTCCGCCGGAATCGCCAGAACCAGCGCGTCAAAAGGTCCCGCCATGGCCTCCCCCTCGCCCTGCAGGTGCCAGCCATCATCTGCCGGTCTTGCCAGTCGCTCTACGCGGGTCGACCAGGCAACATCATGGCCGGCCGCCAGTGCCCTGACCGGCGCGTTCATCGCCGGAACGCCGACCCAGGCCTCTGGACCGGCAGCAGGCCAGCGGGCTGCGGCACCGATAGCCTGCCAATGATCGACCTGCTGGCGGAACGCCGGATCGCGGGCGGTGAAATATTGCGCACCATGATCAAAGCTGACCTGACCGGCGGTCGTGTCGACCCGCCGCGTCGACATCCGTCCGCCCGGGCCCCGGGCCTTGTCAAACAGGCGGACGCTGTGGCCCGCGGCGACCAGCTGGTCCGCGCAGGCGAGGCCGGACAGGCCCGAACCGACAATGGCAATTTTCATCATATTGGTCTTTCAGCCGTATCGCTCTCGGCGGCATATGGCATGGAGGAAAAAGGGAGGTCGGCTCTCGCCGAAGGCAATGGATCAGGCAATATGTCCCAACGGGCGGGGAGGCCGATGCGGGATTGCCATTGGTCGCTGTTGCTGTTCTTATATGACCCATAGCAAGGGCGATTTCGGGAGAGGCTGACATGCGGATATTCGTGACCGGAGCATCGGGCTTTGTCGGCGGCGCGGCGACCAGCGCGCTGGTCACGGCCGGGCACGAGGTGCGGGCGATGTCGCGGTCGGACCGGTCGGATGCTGCTATCCGGGCGCGGGGCGCGGTGCCGGTCCGCTGCGACCTCGAGTCGATCACGGCCGACGATATCGGCGATTGCGATGCCGTCCTGCATTGCGCCGCCTTTGTCGGAGCCTGGGGACCAGAGGACGCCTGGTACCGGTCCAATGTTCTGGGCACAGGGACGATGCTGGACCGGGCGATGGCCACCGGCGCGACCCGCTTCATCCATATCGGCACCGAGGCGGCTATCTGCCACGGACAGCATCTCCACGATGCCGATGAAAACGAGCCGCTGGCACCGGATTCGCCTTATCCCTATTGCGCCACCAAGGCGCAGGCCGAGCAGCTGGTCCGGGAGGCAAGCCGGGACGGGTTCGAGACCATCGTGCTGCGGCCGCGCTTCATCTGGGGGCCGGGCGACACGACGCTGCTGCCGCTGATCGAGGCGATGGCGAGCGCGGGCAAGTGGATGTGGATCGACCATGGCCGGGCGATGACCTCGACCACCCATATCGACAATCTGGTCCATGCGATCCTGCTGGCGCTGACCGAAGGCAGCGGCGGTGAGGCCTATTTCATTCTTGATGCGGGCACGATCAGCATGAAGGACATGATCACGGCGATGGCGCAGGCGCGGGGCCTGACCCTGCCCGACCGGTCCATGCCCGCCTGGCTGGCCGACATGCTGGGCCGGGCTGCGGAAGGGGTCTGGCGCGGGCTGAACCTGAAAGGCGAACCGCCGCTGACCACCCATGCGGCGATGGTGATGTCGCGCGACTGCACGCTGAACGGCGACAAGGCGGCCGCGGAGCTGCACTATCAGCCGGTGATATCGCGGGCCGAGGGGCTGGCGGCGCTCTAGTCTCGGGCCAAGCGAGCAGGGGCCGCAGCGTCGATATACGCCGGCCCCCTGCCCCTCACTCCCACCAATAGGGCGCGCGTTTCCGGTCTCCAGTCACCACCTCGTTCATCGTCAGCGGATCGTAGAGCCGGCCGTTGAGCATCACCCGGTCGATCTTGTCGCTGTTGCGGATATCGGCGGTCGGATCGGCATCCAGCACCAGCAGGTCGGCGAGCTTGCCGGGCTCGAGCGAACCGATTTCGGCGTCCATGCCGAGCGAGCGGGCCGACGTGATGGTTCCGGCCGCGAGCGCCTCGACCGGACTCATGCCGCCGCGAACGAAGGACCAGAGTTCCCAATGGCTGCCGATCCCGGCCTGCTGTCCGTGCGCGCCGATCGAGACCTTGACCCCGGCGTCGGCCAGTTTCTTCGCTTCGCGGGCATTGTCGTCATCGACGAAATTGCTGTCCGGTGCGGTGGTCCGGCGGGCCGAGCTGGCCGCCAGTATTTTCGGTGGCGTATGGACCAGCAGCGGATTTTCCCAGACATTGGTCGCTTGGCGCCAATAGGGATCGCCAGCCAGGCCGCCATAGCTGACCACCAGGGTCGGCGTGTAATTGGTCTCGGACTGACCGAACATCTGCACGACATCGTCGTAGAAAATCTCCAGCGGGATATTATGCTCGAGCGTCGAATTGCCATCGGCCACCAGCGCCATGTCCATGCCGAACAGCGATACGCCTTCGGCCACCACCAGCATATTCTCCCGACGGGCAGCCTCGACCACCTGCTGGCGCTGTTCGCGGCGGGGCTGGTTGTAATTCTTGACGCTGTGGCCGCCCTGCGCCTTGAGACGGCGGACATGGGCGAGCGCGTCGTCGAGATTGTTGATCTCGGCATAGACATTGGCAGCCTTGGCGCCATAGACAATCTCGCCGGTCGAGAAGATGCGCGGGCCGAGGATCAGCCCGGCGCGCTGCATCTCGCCGGCGACGAAGATCTCGCTCGCTCGGCTCGAGGGATCATGGATGGTGGTCGTGCCGAGCGCCAGATTCTGGATCAGCGACCAGTTTTGCTGCGGCACCAGTTCGTCCGTGCCCTGCGGGCCATGGGCATGCGCGTCGATCAGGCCGGGAATGATGGTCTTGCCGGTGACATCGACGGTCTTTGCGCCGGCGGGGACGCTGACCTGCCCGGCGGGGCCGACCGCGAGGATCCGGTTATCCTGGATGACGATCACGCCATTGTCGATGATGCCGCCGTCGGCTTGCGCCATGGTGACGATCCGCGCACCGGTGAGCGCGACGGTGCCCGAGGGCTTCTCCGCCACGATCGTCCGTTCAAGCGAGACGCCACTGGTCGGCGGCTGATATTTGGGCGCGTCTTTCGCGACGGGCGCATTGGGGAACAGGGCATTGGTCGACGCGGTATAGACCGTGGGACCGAGGCTCCAGTGGAGCGCCTGGCCGCCGTTCGACCAGTGGATATAGTCGGCGCCGCTGGCGCTGACCCTGGTCACCGGCAGCGACTTGCTGGTCGGGCTGACCTCGACCGCCTGGCTGCCGGGCATCAGCGGCATGACATAGGCTTCATAGCTCTGCCGGAAGGCGACATTCAGGCCATCGGGCGAGACAATATAGTCATTGGTCAGTTCGCCCTTCGCGTGGACGCGTTTTGCCTCGCCGTTGAGATCCGTGCTGATCAGCTCGCGCTTGTCGTCCGCGCTGTCGAGCATGAATATCCGGTCATTGTCGGCACCATATTGCGGACCGGCAGCGCCTTTCATGACCCGCGTTGGCGCACCACCGGCAGCGGCAACACGATAGACGCCGTCCTCGGCCGACCAATGCGGCGAGGTCAGATAGCCGCCATCCTTCATCTCGAAGACGATCGTCCGGCCGTCGGGAGAGAATTGCGGACGGGCATAATGACCGGGATGGCTGGTGACGGTCTTCGGCGATCCGCCGTCCACCGAAACCGTCCGGATCTGGCCCAGCCCGGTGTCGGTCCAGCCGACAAAGACGATCGTCCGGCCATCGCGCGACCAGGAAGGAAAGAGTTCAAGTTCAGAGCCGCTGGTCAGCCGTTTGGCCGCCCCGCCAGCCATCGGCTTGGTGTAGAGCTTGCCCAGGCTTTCGAACACCACCGTCCGTCCGTCGGGGGAGACTGCGGCAAAGCGGGGCATCCTGGTGGTGAAGTTGTCCGGCGCGACCGGAATGATCGGGTGCGGGGCATCGGAGACGCCGCGGGTATCACTGACACGGAACGGGATCACCGACGAGCTGCTGCCATCGGCTGCAACCCGGCGGATCTTGCCGCCCGCCCAGAAGATAATCTCGCGGCTGTCAGGAGTCCAGTCCATGTTCGGATAGACGCCGGTGACCGCCCAGGTTTCCTGCACATCCTGGTCGAGATCTTCATAGATCTTGCGTTCGATCCCGGATTCCAGATCCTTCACATAGAGCTTGGATTGGGTCAGCTCGCGACGGACGAAGGCTATCTTCTTGCCGTCGGGCGATGGATTGGGACGCACGGAGCCACCAAGGCCGGAAACAGCCGTGGTGATCTCGCCAGTTTCCATGTCATATTTTTCAATGTTGAACAGGTCGCTGTTGCTGTCCTGGGCATAGATGAAGGTGCCACCCGGAGTTATGTTCTTTGGATAATAGACCGACTTGCCATCGGGCGCGTAGATCGGCTCGCCGAGTTCCTTCTGATGCTTTTCGCTGGGCTTCTTGACCAGCTGCACCCCGCCACCGCCGGACACATGGTAGATCCAGATCTCACCGGTGCCAAGCGAGCGCCCGGTGGTGAAATGTTTCTTGGCCACCACATAGCGGCCGTCGGGGCTCCAGCTCGGCTGGTTGAGCAGGCGGAATTCTTCCTTGGTGACCTGCTTCTTGTCGCTGCCGTCGCGGTTCATGATCCAGATATTGTCACCGCCGGCGCGGTCGGAGGTAAAGGCGATGCGCTTGCCATCGGGCGAAAAGCGCGGCTGCACTTCCCAGGCCAGACCCTCGGCGATCCGGGTAGGGGTGCCGCCGGAGACCGGCATGGTGTAAATATCACCGAGCAGGGCAAAGGCGATGCTCTGGCTGTCCGGGCTGACGTCGACATCAATCCAGCTGCCCTCGTCGACGCTGATCGGCACCTGCTTGATCGTGGCGCCGGTCGGCGCATTGACATCCCATTTGCTTTCTTCAGGCTTGTCCTGGGCGAAGGCAGCACCTGAAAAAAGCACCGTAGCAAGAACCGTGGCCAGACTATATTTCATGATATTCCCCGTGATCAACATTCATTGTTGTCGGGGGTCTATGACAGTTTTCTTCCAGAAGGAGCCATGAAGATTGCCGGACCGGCTATGCCCTGAAACCAAAATGCCGGTGATAACTCTCCACTACCTCCGCCAGCGTCGACAGCGCCAGGGTTGCGGGGTCGCGCGTCGAGGGGATCAGGCCGATTGGCGCAGCCATGCGGGAGAACGTTTCGACGGACACACCGATATCGGCCAGATTTTTCTGCCGAACGGCATGGGTGTGATGGCTGCCCATCGCACCGACGTAGAAGGCCGACGAAGACAGCGCCTGTTTCATCAATTGCGCTTCCCAATCATGGTCGTGAAAATAGAAGATACAGGCAGTCCACGGGTCGGGATCAAACGATGCGGTCGCTTGCGGCGTTTTCAGCAGATGTGCCGAAATCGCGAGATCCCCGACCGCGTCGATCACCGCGGGGTCAGGCGACAGTACGGCGCAATCGATACCGTAGCTGGTGGACAGCCGGGCCAGGCTTTCGACCGACGGTCCGTGGCCCAATATATTCAGCCGGGCGGCGGGAATATGATGCACGAAAATCTGCGAATCCAGACGCTCTACCGCGCTTCGCTGTACCGATTGCGCCTCGCAGCGGATATTGCCCCCTTCGGCGTCGAGCAGGATCGTCAACGGCTCGCGCCTCAGGACCCGGTCGAAAATATCGGTGACCGTGGTGCGATCCGTGATCGGGGTGAAGAACAGGTCGATGCTGCCGCCGCAGGGCAGGCGAATGTCGAGATAGGGAGAGCCGGCGCCGAACCGGATTTCGCGCGGCTTGCCGCTGTCGATTACATCCCGCGCCTCGGCGACCACGGCGGCCTCCACGCAGCCGCCAGAGAATGAACCGGTCGAGGAACCATCCTCCGCGACGGCCATATGCGCGCCGGGATTGCGGGTCGACGCGCCGGTCACCGCGGTCAGCGTGACCAAGGCCGTTTTCTGGCCGGCCTCCGCTCTGGCATGGAGAAACTGGAAGATTGGCAAAATATTGTTCAAACTTGATGGTCCCGCCGCTTGCCGATATGATTATGACCGTCCGATCCATGCCCCAAAGCGGCGAACGGGGCAATCTCCGTTGGCCCTCCGGGCGAGACTGACGCTGTCCTTACCGGCGTAATCAACGGCAATGCCGTTGAAATTCCGACCGGTTTCACCGAAATGGTCGCATCATAGCTGCCGGCCCCTTGCAGGCGCGCAATGTTTCTTTTCCTGTATGAATAAATCTTATCTTCAAAATACGCAAAAACCCATCTAGGAGCATTTAAATTACAAAAATCCTATCGAAAAATAAGGACGGAATATGAGTTTCCCGCCACGGCAAGGCCTGTATGATTCAAAGAACGAGCATGACGCCTGTGGCGTTGGTTTTGTCGCGAATATCAAGGGCGAACAATCGCATCTCACGGTCAAGCGCGGACTGGAAATCCTGGTCAATATTGACCATCGCGGTGCCGTAGGGGCGGACCCGCTGCTCGGCGACGGTGCCGGCATATTGTTGCAGATTCCCGACGCATTGCTGCGGGACTGGGCGGATTCGGAAAATCTGGTCCTGCCACCCGTCGGCGACTATGCCGTGGCCATGTGCTTCCTCCCGGCGGACCCGGCAGAGGCGGAATTTGCGACGACCCATTTCGAGCGTTTCATCGCCAAGGAAGGCCAGGACATGATCGGCTGGCGCGACGTGCCGGTGGACACCACCGGCATCGGCAAGGCGGTGCTCGCGCAGATGCCGCTGATTCGGCAGGCGATCATCGGCAAGGGCGAAAACCTGGCCGACCAGGATGCCTTTGAACGCAAGATTCTGGCGATCCGCAAGCAGGTGCACAATCCGCTTGAGGGCATTGCCGAGAAAAACGGCATGCCCGGATTGTCGGAATTCTACATGCCGTCCTTTTCGACGCGAACCATTGTCTACAAGGGCCTGCTGCTCGCCGACCAGGTGGGATCCTTCTACAAGGACCTCAACAATCCGCTCACGACATCGGCCGTAGCACTGGTCCACCAGCGTTTCTCGACCAACACCTTCCCCTCGTGGAAACTGGCGCATCCCTATCGTTTCATCGCCCATAATGGCGAGATCAATACCGTGCGCGGCAATGTCAACTGGATGAACGCGCGGCGCCGGACGATGGAGTCCGATCTGCTCGGCGCCGATCTCGACAAGATGTGGCCGCTGATCCCGCACGGCCAGTCCGATACCGCCTGTCTCGACAATGCACTCGAGCTGCTGATCGCCGGTGGCTATTCCCTCCCCCATGCGGTGATGATGCTGATTCCGGAAGCCTGGGCCGGCGATCCGCTGATGGATGCCGACCGCCGCGCCTTTTACGAATATCATGCCGCGCTGATGGAGCCATGGGATGGCCCGGCCGCGGTCGCCTTTACCGATGGCCGGCAGGTCGGCGCCACGCTCGACCGCAATGGCCTGCGCCCTGCCCGCTTCTGCGTCACCGATGACGGGCATGTCATCATGGCGTCGGAATCCGGCGTGCTGCCGGTGAAGGAAGACAATATCATCCGCAAGTGGCGGCTGCAGCCCGGCAAGATGCTGCTGATCGACATGGAGCAGGGCCGGATCATCGAGGATGAAGAGATCAAGGCCGGTCTCGCCAAGGCCAAACCCTACGCGAAATGGCTGGAATCGACGCAATATAATCTGAAGGATCTGGATCTGGAAGATCTCGACGATCTCGAAGATGTCGATGTGCCGAACCTCAACGAGGGAGAAAGTCCGGCGTCGCTGCTCGATCGGCAGCAGGCATTCGGCTTTACCCAGGAAGATATCACCAAGTTCCTCGAGCCGATGGCGAGTGACGGCCAGGATCCGATCGGGTCGATGGGCACCGACACGCCGATCGCCGTGCTGTCCGGCAGGCCGCGGCTGCTCTACGACTATTTCAAGCAGAATTTTGCCCAGGTCACCAACCCGCCGATCGATCCGATCCGCGAAGAACTGGTGATGTCGCTGGTATCGATGATCGGGCCGCGGCCCAATCTGCTCGGCCATGATGCCGGCACGCACAAGCGGCTCGAGGTCGATCAGCCGGTACTGACCAACGCCGACCTGCTCAAGATCCGTTCGGTCGAGGAAGCGCTGGACGGTGCCTTCCGGACGGAAACCATCGACATTACCTGGGATGCGAAAAGCGGTGCAGCGGGCCTAAAAATGGCGCTCAAGGAAATGTGCTGGGCGGCGACCGAAGCGGTGCTTGCCGACCGCAATATCCTGATCCTGTCCGACCGCGCCAAGGGGCCGGACCGGATAGCGATGCCGTCGCTGCTGGCGACGGCGGCTGTCCACCATCATCTGGTCCGCCAGGGGCTGAGGATGCAGACCGGGCTGGTGGTCGAAACCGGCGAAGCGCGCGAAGTGCATCATTTCTGCGTTCTGGCCGGCTATGGCGCTGAAGCGGTGAACCCCTATCTGGCCTTTGAAACACTGGAAGAAATCCGCGTGCGCCGCGAACTGCCGCTGACCGCGCAGCAGGTCGAGAAAAATTATATCAAGGCGATTGGCAAGGGCATTTTGAAGGTCATGTCGAAAATGGGCATCTCGACCTATCAGAGCTATTGCGGGGCCCAGATTTTCGATGCGGTGGGCCTCTCGACCGATTTTATCGAGCAATATTTCACTGGCACGGCGACGATGATCGAGGGCGCCGGTCTGGACCAGATCGCCAAGGAAACCGTGGACCGGCACAGCGAGGCCTATGGCAATAATCCAATCTATCGCAACATGCTCGATGCCGGTGGCATCTACGGCTACCGGCTGCGCGGCGAGGAACATGCCTGGACGCCGGCCAATGTCGCCAATCTCCAGCATGCGGTGCGCGGCAATGATCCGAAAAATTACGCCGAATTTGCCGAATCGATCAACGAGCAGAGCGAACGCCTGCTGACCATCCGCGGGCTGATGGAACTGACCAAGGCCGCAGAACCGCTGCATATCGACGAGGTGGAACCGGCGAGCGAAATCGTGAAGCGCTTCGCCACCGGCGCGATGAGCTTTGGCTCGATCAGCCGCGAGGCGCATACCACCCTGGCGATCGCGATGAACCGCATCGGCGGCAAATCCAATACCGGTGAAGGCGGCGAGGAACCGGACCGCTTCGTGCCCATGGCCAATGGCGATTCGATGCGCTCGGCGATCAAGCAGGTCGCCAGCGGCCGGTTCGGCGTGACCGCCGAATATCTGGTCAATGCCGACGATATCCAGATCAAGATGGCGCAGGGCGCCAAGCCGGGCGAAGGCGGGCAGCTGCCCGGCAGCAAGGTTGACAAGAATATCGGCAAGGTGCGCCATTCGACGCCCGGCGTCGGCCTGATCTCGCCGCCGCCGCACCATGACATCTACTCGATCGAGGATCTGGCGCAGCTGATCCATGATCTGAAAAATGTGAACACCAGCGCGCGGATTTCGGTCAAGCTGGTGTCGGAAGTGGGCGTGGGTACAGTTGCTGCGGGCGTTTCCAAAGCGCGCGCCGATCATCTGACCATTTCCGGTTATGATGGCGGCACCGGGGCTTCTCCCCTCACCTCGCTGACCCATGCGGGTTCACCGTGGGAAATCGGTCTGGCGGAGACGCAGCAGACGTTGCTGCTGAACGGGCTGCGCTCGCGCATATCGGTGCAGGTCGACGGCGGCCTGCGGACCGGTCGGGATGTGGCGATCGGCGCCTTGCTTGGCGCGGATGAATTCGGCTTTGCCACGGCGCCGCTGATCGCCGCCGGCTGCATCATGATGCGCAAATGCCATCTTAACACCTGTCCTGTTGGCGTCGCGACGCAGAACCCCGAGCTGCGCAAGAAATTCACCGGGCAGCCGGAATATGTGATCAATTATTTCTTCTTTGTCGCCGAGGAACTGCGCCAGATCATGGCGGACATGGGCTTCCGGACGATTGAGGAGATGGTCGGGCGCGTTGACCGGATCAACATGAACAAGGCGCTGCGCCACTGGAAGGCGGAAGGCATCGACCTGTCCCGGCTGCTGCACAATGTCGTGCTGCCGGAGGGTGAGACGCTTCATCAGACGATCGTGCAGGACCATGGTCTGGATGCGGCGCTCGACAAGGAGCTGATCGTGGCAGCCGCCCCGGCTCTAGAACAGGGCGAAACGGTCAGGATCGAGCGCAAGGTGAAGAACGTGAACCGCACGGTCGGCGCGATGCTGTCGGGCGAGGTGGCGAAAATCCATGGCCATGAAGGCCTGCCGGCCAATACCATACAGCTGGTGTTCGAAGGTGTTGCCGGACAGAGCTTTGGTGCCTTTCTGGCGCACGGGATCAGCGCCGAACTGACCGGTGATGCCAATGACTATGTCGGCAAGGGCCTGTCCGGTGGCCGGGTAGTGGTCAGGCAGCCCGCCCATGTCGACCGCAATCCGACCGAGAATATCATCGTCGGCAATACCGTGCTCTATGGCGCGGTCGCTGGCGAGGCCTATTTCAACGGCGTCGCCGGGGAGCGCTTTGCGGTCCGCAACAGCGGCGCGGTCGCGGTGGTCGAGGGCACGGGCGATCATGGCTGCGAATATATGACCGGCGGCGTTGTCGCCGTGCTTGGCAAGACCGGGCGCAATTTCGCCGCCGGCATGTCCGGCGGGGTCGCCTATGTCTATGACGAGGACGGGCTGTTCCGCCAACGCTGCAACATGGCGATGGTGGATGTCGAGACGATCAGCACGGAAGATGATGGCGAAGGCACCGCAATGCCGCAGCAGCTGCCGGTCAATGTCCATGATTTCGGCATGGGCGACATGCTCTATCATGATTCGGCGCGACTGCGGATT
>Ga0075467_10001204_pt1 | contig 21360 bp, 17 predicted proteins | sample DEB08_DNA_9_FD_75067 | JGI IMG/M metagenome (GOLD analysis project Ga0075467, IMG submission 75067) | Aqueous microbial communities from the Delaware River and Bay under freshwater to marine salinity gradient to study organic matter... | ecosystem: Environmental > Aquatic > Marine > Coastal ... | reverse complement strand
ATCGACAACGATATGCTCAATATCTGAGTGAGTTTGCGAGGCAACCGATCTCAACGCATCAGCGATAGTGTGCTCTGCATTAAACACCACCGTAATAATCGAGACTTTCATGAAAAATTTTTAACGCTTACGAGGCCTTGTAGGAGCGGGCTTCGAGTTTGACGAAGCGCTAACTTCCGATTGCCGACTTTTACCTTTCTGTGGCGTTTTTTTACGCGCGGCCTTGTGTACTGGCCTCGACCTGACTTTGTGTTCGCCTCTATTTTTTGCGCGGCCATCACTATCAGCATCACCACGGCTTGATGATCTGTCACCCGATGATCGGTCACGCGATTGAACTTTGCCGGCCGGAGTCTTGGGTCGGCGCACTTTAGACGCCGACCGAGGTGCGCCAGAGGAGTACAACTGGTTTGCAAATTCTCCTTGAATACCAACCGACGCAACTAATTTCTCCAATTGCATAGGTGCTATCTTAGCGTGTTTACCACGCTTTATTTCCCGCGTTAACTTGATCGTGCCGTAGCGTATGCGCTTGAGGCGTGAGACGGTGTGCCCTACCGCGTCCCACATTCGTCTAACTTCACGATAGCGCCCCTCCTTAATAACCACTTTATACCAGTGATTAGTGCCTTCATCAGCCATATCAGACGCGAGTACTCGTTCAAATTTTGCCGGTGTTCCGTCGATGTCGACGCCTTCGCGGGTAAGCGTATTGATTGTTTCTTGACTCGCCGCACCTCGAACTCGGACTAAGTACTCACGCTCTAATCCGGTCGACGGATGCATGAGCTTGTTGGCTAATTCGCCATTATTAGTCAGCAGTATCAAACCACTGGTGTTAATGTCAGGACGACCAACTGATACCCATCGACCACCAGGAATGCCAGGTAAATTATCAAAGATGGTCGGCCGACCTTTAGGGTCCTTACGGGTGCAAATCTCGCCCTCAGGCTTATGATATATAAGCGCCTTAATCTGCTCACCACCAACATCGGTGAGACTCATGATGTTGCCATCGACCAATATCCGATCGGACGCATTGCCGCGGTCACCAAGCTTTGCTCGCTTACCGTTGACCGTCACACGCCCATCAGTAATCCAAGTTTCGATTTCGCGTCGAGAACCCATACCAGCATGGGCCAGCAGTTTTTGTAATTTATCATTCATCGGGGTCTAACACGTCTTTTGCGTTGTCAATATCTGAATCTTCCAGCGCGCTTAAGTCGCTTTCAGGGGTGTGCTCATCGCTCGATTCTAACTCATCGTCAAAATCGTCGGTCTCAGGATGAAGCTCTATAATGTCTGCTTTTTCACTTAACTCTTCTTTACGCCTAGCGGCTTCGTCGTTGTCTTGGACGCCGTCCATAGGCAGCGTTAAATTCATGTCTTTAGCGATTTCGCCCAACGCGCGCTTGTCCATTAATTCGGGCAACTCGCGCAAACTGGTCATATTAAAATACTCTAGAAAACCTTGAGTTGTGCCAAATAATGCCGGACGTCCTGGCACATCGCGATGGCCAATCTGGGCAACCCAATTTCGTTCTTCTAAAGTGCGGATTGTGTCACTACTGACACCGACCCCGCGAATTTCTTCAATATCACCGCGAGTCACCGGTTGTCGGTAAGCAATAATCGATAGCGTTTCTAGTAACGCGCGCGAATACCTAGGCGTTTTATTACCGCCCAGTTTTCTCAACCACGGCGAGTATTTTTCTTTAGTTTGATAGCGCCATCCAGTGCCAATGCGACGCAATTCAATACCTCGGTGTTCACACTTTTGTTGTAAACCGGTAATCACATTTTGAATATCAACCTTACTAGGCTGCGCATCATCCGGAAACATAGCAATAATGTGCTTTACGCCTAATGGAGACTTGGAGGCATAGAGGGCCGCTTCAATGATATTTTCCAGTTCACTATCAACCGGTCCATAATCATCTGCGTACTCGCTTTCGTCGCTCTTATGTGAGCGCAAATCAACACTCAGTTGATCTGCCTCGGCGTGTTTTTGCATGCTCAAATCTTTTTCTTTCATGGTATCTAAATTAACAAAACGCTAAGTCTTGCTCTAAGCCGCTCGCTTTATATGTATCGGTGCCAAAGGTTCGGTTTGCACTACTATGAGCATATCGTCGCGAAATAACTCTAGCAGCGCGATAAACGAGACCACGACGCCCAAGCGTCCTTCAGCCACGCTGAATAACTCGCCAAAGCTTACATACTCTTTTTCTTGTAATAATTGCAAAATCTTAGTCATTCGCTCACGTAACGACAGGGTGTCACGCGAGACAAACATATTTTTGTTTGCATCCGCACGATCAACAATCGATTGAAACGCCTTCACTAATTGGTCCAAACTTACCTGTGCTTTAAGCTCAGGTGGGGTTAGATCATCAAATAATACTTCAGACTTAAAAATATCCCGATCCAGTCGTGGACGGTCATCCATCTGATTGGCCGCTTCGCTAAAGCGTTCGTATTCCTGCAGACGACGAATTAACGCCGCCATTGGATCTTCGTCGTCGTCTAACTCACTCTTTGGTTTTGGTAACAACATTCGAGACTTAATCTCACCCAACAACGCCGCCATTACTAAGTACTCCGCAGCCAAATCTAAATTTGCGGCACGCATTATCTCGACATAACCCATGTATTGTCGAGTAATGTCGGCAACCGGAATATTTAGTATGTCGAGATTCTGTTTGCGAATAAGGTACAACAATAAGTCCAGCGGCCCTTCAAAGCTTTCTAGTACAACTTCGAGTGCGTCTGGCGGTATGAATAGATCTTGCGGCCACTCATTCATGACCTCGCCCATCACTACGGCTCGCATTACCTCGCTATGCTTGGCCTCTTTGGCGGCCAGCTCGGCATCGACTATTTCAATATGCTCGTCCACCACCTCAACAACCGCTTGACTGGCGCCGACCGGGTTCGCTTGATCGCCCTCTACTTGCTCGCCCTCTGTTTGATCACCTTGGGGCTGTTCAAGTTTGTGGTTTTGTTTATCGTCGCTCATGTTATTAGTTATTCAGCGTAGCTATTAAAAGCCTTAGCTTTGATAGTAAAGCAAATTAATAGTAGTCCGAATCAATAGTAGTCCAAATTCATTGTCGAACGAACTTGCGCCATCGTCTCGCTAGCCGTATCTCGGGCTTTTTCACAGCCATCGGCAATGATCGAGCGTACTAACGTCGGGTCTTCAATATACGGCTGAGCCCGCTCCGATATCTCTACTTGCTCTTTCAACAGCGCTTCTATCAATGGCTGCTTACAATCGACACAGCCAATGCTGGCACTGCGACAGCCGGTTTCTACCCAGGCCTTTGTATCGCTTGAGGAATAAATATGATGAAACTCCCAAACTGGACAAAGATTAGGGTCACCCGGGTCGTTGCGGCGCACACGTGCAGGATCGGTGGGCATAGCACGAACTTCTTTCTCAATACGCGCAGGGTCATCGCGCAAGGCGATCGTATTGCGGTAAGATTTAGACATTTTTTCGCCATCTAAGCCCGGCAGCTTAGGTGCCTCAGTGAGTATCGACTCAGGCTCAGTTAAAATAGACCGTCCACCACCCTCTAGGAAGCCAAATAACCGCTCGTTTTCCGCATTGGTAAGGTTTTGATTGCTGGCCAATAATGCGTGGGCTTTTTCTAAGGCCTCGTGATCTCCTCGTTCGGTATAGCCATTGCGCAAGTCACGGTATAACTTAGCACCTTTTTTACCAAGTTTTTTTATTGCTTCTTCGGCTTTTTCTTCAAACCCTTCTTCACGTCCATAGAGGTAATTAAACCGACGTGCTATCTCACGAGTGAGCTCAATATGAGGCACCTGATCTTCGCCAACCGGCACTTGCGAGGCGTGATACAACAAAATATCGGCCGCCTGTAATACCGGATAACCCAGAAAACCATGCGTCGAGAGATCGCGCTCAGTCAATTTTGCCTGTTGATCTTTATAGCTCGGCACGCGCTCTAACCAACCCAACGGAGTGATCATCGACAACAGCAAGTTCAGTTCGGCATGTTCTGGCACTCGCGATTGAATAAACAAGGTTGCGCGACTGGGGTCAACACCAACGGCCAACCAATCGATCACCATCTCCCAGACATTATCATTGATGGTTGCCGAGTCCTCCTCATAATGAGTGGTCAAAGCATGCCAATCTGCAACGAAAAAATAGCAATCAAACTCATGCTGCAAATTCAACCAGTTTTTCAGCACACCATGATAGTGACCTAGATGTAAACGACCGGTTGGGCGCATGCCCGAAACGACACGATTAGGGTGACCAGACTTAGAAATCATTAATTTAACGCGTTATTTTCAAAGTTAAAGTGTACATTTATGGCTGCTTAAAGACTAGCGTTCAAGCCAAGTGTGTCGACGGTTTATTAAAGGAGCCTCTGATCAAGCTATCATTTATTAAGAAAGGCAATATCACCCGCACCTTCTCGTAAAACTCTAAGTTGCGTATCGTGCCAATCAAGCACGGTTGAAGGCTCTAGCGTGCCCAACCCGCCGTCGATTACTAAGTCGACGTCGTGTTCAAGCTGACTCCTTATCTCTTCAGGGTCAGCCATAGCCAACTCAGACTTGGGCAAAATCAAGCTGGAGCTCATAATCGGCTCGCCCAACTCGATAAGTAAAGCACGCACAATTGCATTATCTGGGATACGTATACCGATGGTGCGACGCTTAGGATGCACTAATCGATTAGGCACTAACCTTTTTGCAGCAAGAATAAACGTGTATGGTCCCGGCGTAAGCGTTTTAATAAGTCGATACTGTTGGTTGTCGATCTTAGCAAATTGCGAAATTTGTTTTAAGTCATGCGCAACGAGGGTGAAATTATGACCTTTGTCTAGCTTACGAATTCGACGAATACGGTCAACCGCTCTTTTATCATCTAAATGACATCCTAGCGCATAACTTGAGTCCGTTGGGTAGGCTACCAGCCCACCGCCACGCACTATCTCCGCCGCTTGCTGAATCAATCGAAGCTGCGGATTCTGGCTATGAATTTGAAAATACTGGGCCATTAATCGCGACCAATTGTAAGCCGCACAAGCGCTTGGCCGTCGAAATCACCGACCTCTACCGCTGTGCGATATGGTTCTAGCTTAGCGAGCTCAAGCAGTGGTTTTAACACAAATAGTCGGTTTTTCATTCTTGGGTGAGGTACTTGCAAACGCTCTTCATCAATCGCCTGATCACCAAACAATAGTAAATCTATATCAATCACCCTTGGCGCATTTTGATTATCTGCGACTCGATGACGGCCGATTGCATTTTCTATTGATTGCAAATCATCAAGTAACTCAAGCGCGCCGCTATTAGTCTCAAGTTCGACCACGCAGTTAATGAAATCTGCTTGAGCCTCATAACCTACTGGCGATGAGAGATAAAAGTTCGAGCATCTTAGCCGTAACGTAGATTCCAAGCCCAAGAGGGCTTCTCGGGCATCAACCATTTGTTGAATTGGGTCACCTAAATTAGCACCAAGCCCTAAATAGGCTAACGTTGACATTGGTCAGCCTAGTAGCGGCTTATCGTCATTGTCCGTTGGTCCAGCTATTTTACGTTTATGCCTGACCTTAACTTTTTTGTTACTGCCCGACGATGTAACACCGAATTCGTCAGCGGGCCGCGCCTCTTGAAAACGTGGCTCCGAGTCATTGCGAGCCCTAGAATTCGTTCGATTGGCGCTCGGCCCAGCACGGCGTTGAACACCACCATTGGTACGCTTTTTACTTGACCGCTTTTTGCCTACTTTTCCGCGACGAGCTTTATTCGGTTGCTCGCTATTTCCAGGATTACTATTGGCAGCCTGACTATCATTGCCTTGATTGGGGTTGCCTTGTCTGGAATTGCTTGGTCGACGTCCGCGTCCAGCAGTTTTGTGTTGGCCGCCAGTAGTGCTTCTCTTCTGTCCTCGCGGGCCACCCTTATTTTGTTTGCGACCTTTTGCCGCAGCACCGGGTTTACTAAATCCGCCTTCGTAGCCGTCGCCAAACACGGTATTACCGAAATTATCCTCATTGCCTGCCGAGTTGTAGTCAACACTATTGCCATCAGGCTCATTGCTTTGTTGGCGAGGCTGGCGCTCCTGCTTGTAGGTGCTATTTAAGTCAGAGATCATCGCTTCGCGATCATTGGGTTCTAACTCTTGAATCTCAGTCCACCATTCACTTATTTCTTCATCGACTTCATGCACCATTCTACGAAGCAATAAAAAGTCATACGCTGCTCGAAAGCGGCGATTATTTAAACACGCTTTTACCATGCGTGGATTGCGCTTAATAAGTCGAAAATGAATATTCCATATATCTAAGATAATTTCAGCTAAGCGTCGTGGTACCGCAACGTATTGATTTTGGTCGCGCAGACCATCGTTCATTGCGACTCGCCAAGCGTGTGCTTCATTAGCACCATCGTCCATCAGCACTTGAGCATCGGCTTTAACTGGCTCCCACATCATACAGGCGAACAAGAACGCAGGAATAACCGGCTTACCTTGTTTAACCCGTTTGTCTGTATTTTGCAGCGCGCGCTCTGGTAGCCCTTCGACACCATCAACTGACGTGTGGTCGGTAAATGGAAATAGATACTTAAACAAACCGTATTTGCGTAACAACAAATATGTTTCGTAAGCGGCTCCGCCATGAAAAAGCTTAAGCACTTCTTCGAATAAACGGGCATTCGACACATGCGATAACAACTTACCTTGCTCTTCAATCATGGTTAACGCAGCAGGCTCCATCTCAAACCCTAGCTTGCCTGCAAAGCGAATCACTCTAAGCATTCTCACCGGGTCTTCAGTAAAACGTAGCTCAGGCTCGCCAATGCTTTTAAGCTTGCCGGCTTTAACGTCGTCAATGCCGTTCATAAAATCAAGAATTTCGCCTTTGACGCTATCGTAGTACATCGCGTTAACAGTAAAGTCTCGACGTATTACGTCTTCTTCTATTTGGCCATACACGTTGTCGCGTAGCAATTGGCCTTGATCACCTTCGCTCATCTCATTTTGCCCGACTCGCTCGCGATCGTTGGCATCGGCACGAAAGGTGGCAACTTCTATTACTTCATAGCCAAAGCGCACATGCACTAATTTGAACCGACGACCGATTATTCGTGCATTGCGGCCAAAGGTCTTTTTGATTTGCTCGGGCGTTGCGTTGGTCGAAACGTCAAAATCTTTCGGTTTAGTACCGATGATTAAGTCGCGCACACAGCCCCCGACTAAGTAAGCTTGATACCCAGCTTGTTGCAAACCCTCAACTACTTTGAGTGCTTTGGGGCTGATGTTGTCATTGCTGATTCCAGCATCTGATGCTGAAATAATAGTGGCTTTTATTTTATTTTGAGTCAAAAGGAGTCTCTTCGTCTTTGGGAAACTAACGTGTTCGCAGTTAGGCACAGCACTCGTTACTGAATAACATTGTGTATGGCCATGGCGATCGTTTATCTATTAATGTTTGGATTATTTAAAAGTAATTGAGCAAATCGTCTGCAACTGTTTATTTTTGACAATTTATCGATACGTGTTTATTTGTAGCAACCGAATTATTGGAACGCATAATAGACAAACCCTTATGTCCTATCGCGCCGATTTCCGCATGCCTTTAGCCGTTTACAGATTTCTAAATCGAACCCTTTACTTGAATGTCTTTTATACAAACAGACTATCCAGAAGTAGTGGGTCTCGTAGGCTGGCTATGAATACGCTAACGGCGATTTTATAAAATGCACTGTGTAGGGATTGTAAATTATCGCTACGGCATCAGGACTTCTGCAATGAGAAACGCGGCTAAGCCTGTATTCCTTATCGGATACTGCACAATATCGGTCGCTGTTACCAGTCTTTTTATCGCTTTTGAGCCAAGTGTGACTGAATTTATCATTTCAAAGGCTAAATAGTTAGCCTCTAGGGTGGTGTTTGGCATGCATTGACTGCAAACGCTCACGCGCAATGTGTGTGTAAATTTGGGTAGTCGAGAGGTCTGCGTGGCCCAATAACATCTGCACCGAACGTAAATCAGCTCCATGGTTAATTAGATGTGTAGCGAATGCGTGCCTCAAAGTGTGTGGTGACATACTTTGCTGAATTCCCGCCGTAAGGGCGTGCTTTTTAACGATATGCCAAAAGGCATGCCGAGTCATGCCTGAGCCTCGTGCTGTGACAAACATAGCATCAGACTGTCTTTGCTTGAGAATATCTAATCTAGCACCCTGCTGATAAAGCTCAATCCAGTCAATCGCTTGCTCGCCAAGCGGCACCAAACGTTCTTTATTGCCCTTGCCAACAATTCTCACCACACCGACCTGCAAGCTAATCTCTAGTAGCGTCAACTCAACCAGTTCACTCACCCTAAGGCCCGTCGCGTAGAGGGTCTCAAGCATGGCTCGATCGCGAATGCCCAATGACGTTGTAAGATCGGGTGCAGCTAATAAGCTTTCGACCTGCTGTTCACTCATTGCTTTCGGCAGCGGCCTGCCCTGCTTGGGTGAGAGCACCTGCACGCATGGGTCTTTGCTAAGCCGATTCTGACGAATTTGATAGCGATAAAAACGTCGCAAAGTTGAAAGAACGCGGGCACTACTGCTCGCCTTTGTTCCCTGCGCCATCATTAAACCAAGAAACTTCTGCACATCCGATTGATCCACAATAATCAACGATTTAGTAGCGATAAACTTGGCAAAGCGATTTAAATCGGAGCGATAGGCGCTCAGGGTATTTTTTGACAGGCCTGATTCCAGCCACATCGCGTCGACGAACAAATCAATATGATCTTGATTGTCGAGACTAACTTTAGCCGTATCAGTCATTAATCGTTAAAGGCGTCGACTTCTTCACGGTTGGCTAATAAAAATGCGTCCGCTACCAGTTTAAGAGGGGCCAACTCAACATCAGATACACCCCGCTGAATCAGATCGGCAAAACGCGTATAGATAGCCTCATATTCGCCATGCTCTGAGTGTTCCGCAACAGCTACGTCCTCGTTATTGAGCAATAGTCGGGCACCACCGTCCTTAATTTGTAGCAAGCCTTGGTCGGTTTCAAAATCAATATTCCAAGCTTCGCTGCCAGTGGCTCGCCAATCAAATTGCCCGCTTATATCAACGCCGTCGACTGTTTTAAAATTGATATTAGCCGCGATAGGCGCCGCTTTATTTGCCGGAAAGATTAAGTCGGCACTGGTAACATATGCTGGCGATGGTAAGCAATGAGTTAAAATAGACAAGCCATTGATACCTGGATCAAACACACCTAAACCTCCAGCTTGCCAGATCCATTGTTGATTTGGGTGCCATTTTCTAACATCTTCTTGCCACACCAATGCCACAGATTTTAGCCGCTGCTCAGACAGCAACGCCTTCGCCACGTCAACCGCTGCACCGTATCGCGAGTGCCAAGTAGCGAACAGCGAAACACCATGCTTGTCAGCTAACTCGGCTAATTGCTCCACTTCAGAGACCGTCGCTCCGGGTGGCTTTTCTAACAGCACATGCTTACCGCTCTTAAGCGCTAATTGAGCCGCCGCTTGGCGGTATTGTGGTGGCATACACAACGCAACCGCGTCTATATCACAAGCCTCAAGCATCGAGGCTATGTCAGAAAACGCTTGGACACCGTCAACCGACGCATTGCGACTAGCCGTTGCGGATAGACTAAAGCCTGAGTTTTTTGCGATAGACGGCAGGTGTTGATCGCGTACAATCTTGCCAACGCCCACAATTCCTAAGTTAATAACTTTATTCGACATGACTCTCTACAAAATTGGCTAATGTTGAACAACAATCAATTTATCACATTTATAATATAATTAAATTAGAGTTTTGTCCGCAAACGTATCAGTATCATATTTGATTATCTCTAAACAGTAAAAGAGGTCATGTCAGAGTGGTCTTAACAATAGCGTCTCTTGGTGTATTATCGCATAATCAAACAATACCCTATTTGCTAAATTGCCAGCTCAGTCAGCCAAACTATGCCAAACCCTCGCCTCATACTCGGCTCATCGTCGCCATTCAGAAAAATGCTATTAGAACGATTGATGGTGCCATTCGATACCGCCAACCCTGACATCGACGAAACACCGCTTGCCAACGAGACACCAATCGCCTTGGTCGAACGATTGGCTATTGCTAAAGCAAAAGAGATCGCAAAAAGTAACCCCAATGCACTAATCATTGGCTCGGACCAAGTGGCACTTCACGGCAGCGAAATTGTCGGCAAGCCGCATACCCATGAACGTGCTGTTGAGCAATTGCGAACTGCGTCGGGCAAAAAAATTGAACTATTTACTGGCTTGGCATTAATCAACTCAGAGACCGGTTCGATTCAATCTGAAGTTGTTCCCTTTACTGTCCACTTCAAGTCATTAAGTGAGTCAACTATTGAACGCTACCTGCGCAAAGAGCAACCTTACAACTGCGCAGGCAGTGTGCGCGCCGAGGGTTTAGGAGTGGCGTTGTTCGAGAAATTTGAAGGTGATGACCCAAATGCCTTAATTGGCTTGCCATTAATTCGCTTAGTAGCCATGCTTGAAAACCAAGGATTCGACGTTTTCGATGATTAAGCCTGCAATCGTTCCGGCAAACATTGGTAGGTAAAGACTAATGCTCGATCAAATCACACCTATCATTGCCACATACAATGAGGCGCCGAACATTGAACGCACCTTAGGCGCACTTTCATGGGCCAAAGAAATATTGGTGATAGACAGTTATAGCGATGACCAAACATTAGCCATTTGTGCGCAGTTCAATAATGTTCGCGTGATCCAAAATCGTTATGAGGGCCCTACCGAACAAAGTAATTTTGCTTTAGCACAAGAGATTAAAACCGATTGGGTACTGTCGATGGACGCCGATTATGTAGTAACCCAGGCGCTGGAAAATGAAATCGCTGCACTAGCACCTAATATTGATGTCAAAGGGTTTGAAATAGGCTTTGAATACGTGATCAACGGCCAGCCATTAAAAGGCTCACTTTACCCTCCAAGGACCTCGTTATATCGACGTGACTCAGCACACTATCAACGTGACGGACACACTCAAAGAGTTGTGATCAATGGCTTAGTACTCAAGCTTCAACAACGCATGCAGCACGACGACCGAAAACCCTATAGCCGATGGTTAGCCTCGCAGCGTAAATACGCGGATCAAGAAGCTAAAAAACTCGCCGCAGCGACCTGGCAAAGCTTATCTTGGCCTGACCGCTTACGCTATTTAGGCATTGCTCCACTAGCGGTGATTCCTTATACGCTTATGGTAAAAGGCTTGGCCCTGAGCGGCATCGCAGGCCTTCAATACACTTGGCAGCGAGTGGTCGCCGAGGTTTATCTGCAACTCGCTAGATTGCGGTTAAAGTTTAGCAAAGCAAATACAGACAGAAATAATAGATAAGCAAAGCCCAATCGTGCTGGCAAAGCGGCCTATCCGCTTTGGCTATCTGCGGCCTAAGTCGTTCCTGTGGCCCAAGTCGTTTCAGTAAACATAAATTACCTAATTTAGCTTCAACTGACCACCAAATGCACTGACCACCCTGGCACCAATCGAGACACCTAAATCTTGCGCGAACTGAGTTAGAAAATCAGGCTTATAAGAGTAATCCACAATTGCTTCTTGGCCGATAACCTCTCTCGCCACATAGTCTAAGCTACCAAATTCGTCAATTAGTCCAAGCTCTTTTGCCTGTTCGCCGCTCCAAAATAAACCGCTGAAAATATCTGGGCTATCGCTTAAACGGTCGCCGCGGCCGGCCTTGACTCGATTAATAAATTGTTGGTGCACAACCGCAAGCATCTCTTTAGCATGAGCTCGTTGGCTTTCTTTTACCGGTAAAAACGGATCTAAGATCGCTTTATTGTCACCTGCCGTTAGCGAGCGACGCTCAACGCCTAACTTATCTAAAGTGCCGACAAAACCAAACCCATCCATACGAACACCAATGGAACCCACTATTGACGACGGATTAGCAAAAATTTGATCAGCGGCGGCGGCGATATAATAACCACCAGAAGCACAAACATCAGACACCACAACATGCAAAGGCTTGTCAGGATATAGACTTTTTAAGCGACCGATTTCAGCGTTGATTAGGTCTGACTGAACCGGTGAACCACCCGGACTATTAATACGCAAGACAATGCCCTTCGACATTTTAGCCTCGAACGCACGCTTAAGACTTGCATTTAGATTATCAGCCGATACATCACCTTGCGCAGTGCTGATAACGCCCCTTAGCTCCACCAATGCGGTATGCGGCTGAGAAGCATTTACACCACCACTACCGCCGCCAGCAAGGAAAATAGCACTTACTATATAAAGTAGAAACAAGCCTAGCAGAATGAACTTAAAGACCCGGCGCCACTTGCGGTCTTTCATATAATCCTCGGCTAAGCGCTCCATCACTTCGCTCGAGGTTACTGGAGCACTGTGACTCCCTGGCAAAGCAGTGGTATTTTTATTTCGTCCTAACATTCTATAAGCCTCATGTTCATTCAAATCTTGCTAAATTAATTTTTTCTGACGCCACAAATGCTCGTCGTGTTACTTTTTCTCAACGATATCCAAATCTTTGTTTTCGAGAAACAATTGCCCATCTGATTGCGATATCTCTAACGGATCTAAACCGACTCCATAACATGGCCCACCTTGACAAGCTCCAGTATCAGGCGCATATTCAGCGCCGTGCGTCGCGCAAATTAAACTTTGCCCGTCATCACTGAAAAATTCGCCTGGCATGTAATCTAATTGCACCGCAATATGACCACATTTGTTTAAGTAGGCAAAGTATTGATAATCATAGTGGATCACAAACGCCGGCATGACTTCACCGCTAGCGTTTCTAACATCAAAACGCAGACCTTTACCGCCCTCTTGCAAGCCCTCAATTGAACCAATGTGCTTGTTAGGCATAGGCTTTCTCCACGCGCCCGTCTAAAAACCAGGCAATAATATCGTTAAAATTTTGCATTACCGCTAGCGCCTTCGAATCAAGCAGCATTTGCTCGGAGTGAACGCCGTAGCCAGCCCCGAGGCCAGCCATCTGGGCATTTGCCGCCATATCTAAATCAAATGTTGTATCTCCAACCATTATAGCTTTATCGGGGTCGATCGCAGTGAAATCAAGGATTTCAAGCAGCATTTGCGGGTGTGGCTTCGAGCGCGTTTCATCAGCACAGCGCGAAGCTATAAAATGATGTGTTAAGTCTAACCCGGCGAAGGCCCGATCTAGGCCTACACGAGATTTTCCGGTTGCGACGGCTAACACCGCGCCGCTATCTTCGAGCAACTGCAAACCTTGTGCTACGCCGTCAAATAGCTTTTGTTCAGTGTCATCAGCGGTAACAAAGTGATGTTTATAAGCGCCTATCATGGCATTAATCTGAGAATCACTAGCACTCGGAAACAGCCGCCGCAAAGCTTCAATCAAGCCGAGCCCGATAATGCTCTTAGCTTGTTCTGAGGTTGGAGCGTCTAAGCCAACATCACGAGCTGACGCCTGAATGCAATTGGAAATTTTCTGCGCCGAATCCATGATGGTTCCGTCCCAGTCGAAAATAATAAGTTGGTACATCGATTAATTAAACTCTAAAGATAAGTTAGTCAACACCGCCGCCAATTCGGACGGCAGCGGCGCTTCAATGGTGGTAGATTTATCAGTCAACGGATGAAAAAAAGTGAGCTTGGCCGCATGCAAAAATAGGCGCGACAAACCTTGCGACTTCATCTTCCGATTAAAGTCTTGATCGCCATACTTTTGATCTCCAGCAACCGGATGATTCTCCGACAGAACATGCACTCTTACTTGGTGAGTACGACCAGTAAGTAACTTGACTTCAACCAACGAGGCGATTTCTGACACCGACTTTGGTGTCACGATCGAACTGGCATAACGACCATTTGGATCAACCTCGACATAGCGTTCGCCATGACGTCGGGCATCTGTATTTAGTGCTTTGGTTACTCGCCTGGTGCCATCGCGCCAAGCCCCCTTAACCAAGGTTAAATAACGCTTATCTAAGCGAGGATTTTTTAACGAATTTGTTTTGAAGTCATTGTGTAGGATTTTTAACGCGCTGGCTTTTTTAGCCAGCACCAATACGCCTGACGTTTCGCGGTCGAGACGATGTACTAATTCGATGTATTTTAGATCACTGCGATAAGCTCGCAAAGCTTCGATCACGCCGACGGTTATGCCACTGCCTGCGTGAACCGCCATGCCACATGGCTTGTTGATAATTAATAAGGCATCATCTTCAAACAAAATCGACTTACCGAGAAAGCTATATTTTTGACCATCCAACCCATCCAGTGATCTTTCACTAAGGCGTATAGGCGGAATTCTAAGAGAATCCCCTTGCGCCAGTCGAGTCGTTTGCTTTACGCGACCTTTATTTACTCGAATTTCGCCCTTACGAATAATCCTGTAGATATGCGCCTTGGGAACACCTTTTAAGTGTGTGATCAAAAAGTTATCCAAGCGCTGGCCATCATGGTTTTCGTCTATTTCGACAAAGCTAACTTTATTTGGAATATTAGCCGGTGGCGTAACAGCGGCTTGAGATGAGGCCAAATTTTCTACACCGCGTTCCGCGGCTCTCATTTTACTTTGCCCAGAGTCTTGGCGAACACTGCGATGGTTTAACCGCGAGTTCTCAGCCGGTGCCAACTTATCAGCTGGCCGACCACGTCTTGAATCACGCCTACTCGCTCTAGGCCCATCAGTGCCTGATCCGGCTGCAGACCTAGATGCCGAGTCACCGACCGACCCACGACGATCATTCGATCTCGAGTTCTTTCTGTTTTTCGACTTAGAATTAGACTTCGAATTCTTTTCTTTTGAGTTTGAGTTTATTTTTTTAGGCACGAGAACGCTCTTTACTGACTTCGGGCGATTATAGAGGAGATTAGGGGTTAACCCAATGTCTAGAAAAGCTAATAATGACGGGTGTTTAAGGCGATTGCTAAAGCATCAACTTACTGATAGACTTCTCCGGTCTGGTTGAGTTTTAACCAGCGTTAAACACACTATTTTTCAACGAATTACGAATCCGGTCGTGAGAACGACTAGATTCGATAATTTTTAGGATACTGCAGACGTTATTTGGCCGCTAATTTGGCGAGAAAACAAAAGAAATAATAGTATCGAAATCGGTTTAAAAATGCGGTTAAATTTTTTAACTTAATCCTAACGCTCATTAAAAGCGTTAAGTTGGGTTTGATTTTTTACACAAGTGTCTCGCAAATGCGATTCTTTAATACAGTTTTTTATTAAAGGGCGCTATTACAGTGAGTTTTAGCAAACCGACCGGGCAACAAACGGCCCACTCGAGATAACTATTAGTTCTTTGATTTCAAACATTTAGTTGCAACTCATTCAACGCGCTGTGTAACAGGGCAATGTACCTCACCCTGAATTATGAGGAACATCGCTAACTCTGATGCTGAGTCATTTAAATTAAGGCAACTTAATCGCGGTCAAAACCGTGACAGTTAGTTTTAATATGACAGCCGGCCATTGTTAGCAAATATAAACAGCTACAATTCGAAGAATAAGAACAGTAGTGATGGCGATTAAGCGCTAACAAATGCTAACAAAATATGATTAGCCTCTTTGCTTTGGCCCTCGCAGAAAGAATTAGTTGGTTAATTGATAGCTGCATTGAACTTTAGTTCCGAACTTTAATTTCGAGCTTTGATGTCGAACTTTGAATTTAAAATATCTGGGCTATTCAGTGCGGTGATATAATTTAATAATGGGTTTTAGTTATCATAACCAACAGCATGATTTGATATTGATAAGCGTTTAATAAACGTCTTAGTCAAATCAGAGACGATTTTAGCTTTGGCAGATAGACAGTGAGTAACATCCGAGGTCTATAAATTCACTACAGGCACCGGCGAGTCAACTACGCTAGCGAAGGTAATTCCTAGCAATGGCCGCCCGTAGTCCTTTTGATGAATTTGTCTAAAGAGCAGTTGCTACATTTATTTTATTGCCACTGCAGCAAAATCAGTATTTCTGTGTATTCGACTTCTCACCGCCGACCTTCTTAGACAGTCGCTGTTTTTCTTAACATGCCAATGTAGGCATAGGGTAAAACATGAAAAGAATGTTATTCAACGCAACCCACTCTGAAGAGCTGAGAGTTGCAATTGTCGATGGTCAAAAATTAGTTGATCTGGATATCGAGTCGGCCAACACCGCACTGAAAAAAGGCAATATTTATAAAGGTAAGATTACCCGCATCGAGCCAAGCTTAGAAGCCGCCTTTGTCGAGTATGGCGGTAATCGCCAAGGCTTTTTGCCAATGAAAGAAGTCTCTAGAACTTACTTTCAAAATTATAATTCTGACACACCAATCTCTAAAGTTAACATTGCAGATGTTCTAAAGTCTGGTCAAGAACTACTAATTCAGGTTGAGAAGGACGAACGCGGCAATAAAGGCGCGGCCTTAACTACTTTCATCAGTCTCGCTGGCCGTTATTTGGTGTTCATGCCGAACAACCCGAAAGGTGGTGGCATTTCACGTCGTATCGAAGGCCAAGAACGCCAAGAGTTGCGTGAAGCAATGTCCGAACTTGATGTTCCACGTGAGCACGCTCTCATTGCTCGCACCGCAGGCATCGGCAAGAGCGCCGAAGAGCTGCAATGGGATTTAGACTACTTACAACGCTTGTCAGATGCCATTCAAGAAGCGTCTGAAGCTCAGCCAGCTCCGTTTTTGGTTTATCAAGAAACCAACTTAGTAGTTCGCTCTATTCGCGATTACTTCCGTAGCGACATCGCTGAAATCATCATTGACGACAAAGAAATTTTTGATCGTGCGACACGCTTCATGAACCAAGTGATGCCGCACAACGTGATTAAGCTAAAGATGTACGAAGATACGGTTCCGCTATTTTCACGTTACCAGGTCGAGCACCAAATTGAATCGGCTTACGCCCGTGAAGTACGACTACCCGCTGGCGGTGCGTTGGTTATTGACCCAACCGAAGCGTTAACCTCGATAGACGTAAACTCAGCGCGCGCGACTAAAGGTAGCGACATAGAAGAAACCGCCTTACAAACCAACATGGAAGCGGCTGAAGAAATCGCTCGCCAATTGCGTATCCGTGATTTAGGTGGCTTAATCGTAATCGATTTTATCGATATGCTGGCCAACAAAAACCAACGTGCGGTTGAGCAGTGTTTACAAAAAGCGCTAAAGGCTGATCGTGCACGCGTGCAAGTAGGCCGCATCTCGCGCTTTGGACTACTAGAGATGTCGCGTCAGCGTTTACGTTCGTCGATTAGCGATTCTAACTACCATGTATGCCCACGGTGCGAAGGCAATGGCCATATACGAAGCGTTGGATCTTCAGCTTTGAGCGTATTACGCATCATCGAAGAAGAAGCCCTAAAAGAGAATACTGAAGCGATCAACGTACATCTGCCAATTAAGACAGCAACGTATTTGTTGAACGAAAAACGTCACGAAGTAACTTTATTAGAAAGCCGTTTAGGCACTAATATAACCATCGTGCCGACCATTGAATTGGAAACACCGCACTTTAAAATTCAACGTTTACGCAGCGAAGATTTGGATGAAATGCCAAACTTACCTAGCTATAAAACTGAAATTCAAGAGCCCAAAGAAGATCCTCGTAAAGCTAAATATCAGAAAAAAAATCAGGTAAGCAATGTTGTAATTGCGCCAAATACTGCGCCAGCAGTAGCTATCGAGTCAATAAAAATGGGGGACATCCCTGTACCTGCAGCCAAACCTGAAGCGGCCCCTGTAGTAGCACCAGCAGAAGTTGCTAAACCAGGTATCTTTGTGCGTTTATGGCGCGCATTGTTTGGTACCGGCGAAGAAGATCTGCCAAAGAAACGCAGCAAAAAAGATGGCAAGAAGGACGGTAAGAAAGACGGCAAGAGACCTAACAACGCACGCGGCCGCAATAACGAACGAGGCGCCAACCGCAACAACAATCGCACGCGCAACAACAATCCACGTGGCGGAAACCGAAACAGTAAACCGAACAGCGATAAGAAGCCGAACGATAACCGCAACAAGCCGCAAAACGATAGAGACGAGAAGCAAAGCGACGATACTAACAATGAAGGTGGTAGCAATAATAATCGCAACCGAAATCGTAATAGAAACCGAAATCGCAACCGCAACCGCAACCGCTCAAATGATAGACCTCAGGGTGATAGTCCTCAGAGTGCTCAACCTCAAAGTAACAGACCTCAAGCCGATAACAAAAGCCATGAGGGCAACCGAACTGACAGCAAAGGTGGTGAAAGCAACGCTGGAGAGCCCAAGCAAAGCAACTCTCAAGGCAGCCGAGCGGTTAACAAGCCAGCAAACGCAAAGCCATCTGATGGCAACAAGTCGGAGTAACATTAAATACGTCACCTAAGTTGCTGTTTTTCTAGGGAGAAACTATAGTAAGGCTAATGGTGGAGGAAAGTTCGCTTTTCTCCACCATTACGACCCTACTAATAATAACAAACCTGACTAACAACTATGTGTGGCATCGCCGGAATACTTTCACCCCAGGCTTCATTAGCCCGAGCGCACTCGAACGAGAGCAATACTAATAACAGTGCAGAGCCTGCTGATATAAAACAGCGAGCATCAAGACTAAAGGCCATGCAGGACGCCCTCGTTCATCGAGGCCCTGATGACAAAGGCGCTTTCTTTTCTTCTTCATACCAAGCCGCACTCGCGCATACTCGGCTTTCTATTATCGATTTGACCGAGGGCGGTCATCAACCGATGAGCTGCCCTAATAGGCGATACACGATCACCTTCAACGGTGAAATTTATAATTACAAAAAACTTCGCACTCAAATGGAGTACGACGGTGAGGTGTTTCGAAGCACTTCTGATACTGAGGTTATTCTCAAACTTTTTATAAGCAAGGGACCCGCGTGCGTGCAGCTACTGCGCGGCATGTTTGCCTTCCTAATTTGGGACGAACAAGAGAAAACCGCGTTTGCGGCTAGAGATGCTTTCGGTATAAAGCCGTTTTACTACCTCAAAGCTGGAGACTCGTTGATCTTCGCATCTGAGTTACGAGCTGTTTTAGCCTCTGGCTACAGCTCGCGAAAAATATCAAACCGCGGAGTCATGAGTTATTTACTTAAGGGCACTGTGGCCGAGCCAGATACCGCAATTAAGAATATCAAGTTGCTTCCAGCAGGGACCTACTTAACTTGGTCAGCGGGAAAAACGAAGTTACACCGCTATTGGAATCTAGACTTCTCAGTAAATCATTTTAGTCGGCCTAAAGCCGTCGAGGTCACTAGAACCGCGTTGGAACACAGCATACGTGCTCATCTCGTTAGTGATGTGCCGGTCGGTATATTTCTCAGTGGCGGTATCGATTCGACCGCATTGGTGGCAATCGCCAGCAAGCTCAGCAAGAAGCAGATCAACACCTACTCGATCGCATTCGAAAACCCAGAATGGAATGAAGCGGATATCGCCCGCCGAGTAGCAAAACATTTCGGCACCAATCATACCGAATTCTTAATGACAGCCGACATTGCCAGACCGTTATTTGATCAATTTCTTTTAGACATAGACCAGCCTACTATTGATGGCTTTAACACCTACTGCGTATCGAAACTGGCTAGCGAAGCTGGCGAAAAAGTAGTGTTGTCAGGCCTCGGTGGCGATGAGCTATTTGCTGGCTACAAATCATTTGAAATATTGCCGGAAATGGTACGTAAAAGTGAGCTGTTGGCGAATTTTCGCTTCTTAGTAAAGCCTCTTAGTAAGACGCTTTACAAGGTTCTATCACCGCGTCAACGGCGAATCGCCGACGCGCTTAACAACTCTGAGTCGCTTACCGCAGCACACCAGAGCTTAAGAGGTATATTTTCGATATCTGAAGCCTACGAGCTGACTAAAATTATCTGTAAAAAAGCACCTAAAGAAATTTTAGTATCCGAACCTAACCACCCGTCGCAAGCCGATAATATTAGCCACCTTGAATTGAGTAACTATTTGCGCAATCAATTGTTACGTGACAGCGACGTAGCCAGCATGGCCTGGGGCTTAGAGCTGCGCGTGCCATTCATCGACCGCGTATTTATAGAGCAAATAAGTGCTATATCAGCCGATATACGCCTGCAGCAGGGCAAACAATTGTTAATAGACTGCGTACCAGAATTACCGACATGGGTAGTCAATCGCCCTAAACAGGGATTTAGATTTCCATTTGATGAGTGGTTTGCGTCTAATTGGGATGATATGCCTATGCCAGCGACACCAAAATGGATTCCGCTAACGCCATGGTATCGCCGTTGGAGCCTAGCGGTATTGAACGATTGGAAAGCTCGGCATGTTCGATAAGGCTGACCGACTGAAAGTCTTACACGTTATCCCGTCGGTAGCCGCTTGCCGCGGCGGCCCAAGCAAGGCGGTGGTAGAAATGGTTTTGAGCCTGCGCACGCTTGGCATCGATGCCGAGATAGCCACGACAAACGACAATGGGCCAAACAATCTAGAGGTTAGTCTTAACTCGCTTATTGAATACAATGGAGTGCCTGTACGCTTCTTCGAGCGAGCATCACCTCCAATAGCGGCCATTCGGGAATTTTCATACTCGTTGAGCTTCACGCGCTGGCTAAGCCGCCACATCAGTGACTACGACGTAGTCCATGTGCATGCCATATTTTCATATTGCTCAAGCTATGCAATGTATTTGGCAAGAAAGAAGGGCATACCTTATGTAGTGCGGCCTATTGGCCAGCTTCAGAATTGGTCGTTACAGCAGGCCAAAACAAAGAAAAAGCTGTATCTGCGGGTGGTAGAGAAAGCCAATATAGAGTCCGCATCAGCGGTACAATTTACCGCTGACGTGGAACAACGTGAGGCAAATCTGAGATTTAATCTGCACGGTCACGTAATCCCGCTAGGAATAGACATGCCTGCCCCGGCAACGCTAAGCAAACAGCAGCTATTTGACCACATAGCTATTGCCGAAAGTTCGTCCGCTATTACCATTTTATGTCTCTCACGATTACATCAAAAGAAAGGCTTAGAACTTCTCATGCAAGCCTTATCAAATGTTAAGGATAGCGATTACTCTCTGCTCATTGCAGGCGATGGTGATGGCGCGTATAAGAGCAAACTCGGTGCATTGAGTCATCAACTTAAGATAGCGGATAAATGCATTTTTCTCGGTCACGTTGAAGGCCACATTAAAACCGCCCTTTTCAGCCATTCAGATCTTTATGCCCTGACTTCATACTCGGAAAACTTTGGTATATCGGTATTAGAATCGATGGCAGCAGGCCTCACCCCCATTATTACCGACGGTGTAGCCTTATCCAGTGTTGTT